>Ga0163144_10003745_pt1 | contig 34619 bp, 34 predicted proteins | sample OliLak19BULKMAT1_FD_123175 | JGI IMG/M metagenome (GOLD analysis project Ga0163144, IMG submission 123175) | Freshwater microbial mat bacterial communities from Lake Vanda, McMurdo Dry Valleys, Antarctica - Oligotrophic Lake LV.19.BULKMAT1 | ecosystem: Environmental > Aquatic > Freshwater >...
CGACGCCGACGCCGACGATCCTGCCGCGCGCGCGCACCTCGACCGCGCTCGCGATTTCACCGCGCGTGCCGACGCTGACGTCGTCGCCCGTCTCGCGTCGTTGCCCGCGCGCTTGCCGCCGCTCCTGGCCGCCGCGCTCGCTGCCGCCGGCGGGAGCCGGGGCGTGTGGCAGGCCGATCCGCTCCGCGGCGTCGCGCATCTCGCCTTCGCCACGACGACGCCCGAGCTCGCGCTCGCGGCACTCGCGACCATCGCCGACGCGCACGGCGCACATCTCGTCGTCGAGCGCTGGCCGGCGGCGCTCGCGTCGCACGTCACGGTGTGGCATCCGCTGCCGCCGGCACTGCCGTTGATGACACGCATGAAACGCGCGCTCGATCCCGCCGGGACGCTCGCCCCCGGCCGCTTCATCGGACGTATCTCATGAGCACAGGGAACGTCGGCGACATTCCCGCGGGTGGTTTCGCGCCGACCGAGACCTTCCTCGACTGCGTCCACTGCGGTCTCTGTCACAGCGCGTGTCCCACGTACGTGGCGCTCGGAACCGAAGCCGATTCGCCGCGCGGCCGCATTCATCTGATGCGTGCGCTGCAGGAAGGCCAGCTCGCCGTCGACGACGAAGCGGTCCGGCACCTCGATCTCTGTCTCGGTTGCCGCGGGTGTGAGACCGCGTGCCCGTCCGGGGTCGCCTACGGCACGCTGATCGAGGCCGCACGGCCATGGATCGAAGCGCGCCATCGCCGGCCTTTCGTCGAGCGCGGGTGGCGGTGGCTGACGATCGCCGTGCTGACGTCGCCGCGCGTGCTGCGCGTGTTGCTGATGCCGCTCCGCATGCTCGAGGTCGTCGGCGTGCTCGCGTTGCTGCGGCGGGTCGCGCGTCATCTGCCGGTCGCGCTGCGCTCCGCAATTCAGTTGATCCCCGTGCCGCTCACGGCGCCGGCGACGTTGCCCGCCGCGACCGTTCCCGTCGGCCCCGAGCGCGCAACGGTGCAGGTGCTCGCGGGATGTGTGATGCCGGAGATGTTCGGCGACACGGTTCGCAATACCGTCAGCGTGCTCGCGACCAACGGCTGCCGCGTCCTCGTGGCGGAGGGGCAGGGCTGTTGCGGCGCGCTCGCGCTCCACGCCGGCGATCGCACGCGCGCGCTCGCCCAGGCGCGCCGCACCCTCGATGCGATCGCGGCGGCGACCCCCGCGACGGGCGTACCGCCGCCGATCGTGGTCAACGCGGCGGGTTGCGGCGCGTTGATGAAAGAGTACGGCGCGCTCTTCGCCGACGATCCGGCCCGCGCCGACATCGCGCGCGCCGTCGCGGCGCGGGTGCGGGACGCGACCGAGCTGCTCGCCGAGCTCGGCCTCCGCGCGCTTCCGACGACGGGGATTGTGCGCCGGGTCGCGTATCACGACCCCTGCCATCTCGCGCACGCGCAGGGCATCCGGAGCGCGCCGCGGGCACTGCTCGCGGCGATTCCGGGAATCACCCTCGTGCCGATGGACGACGAGGATCTCTGCTGCGGCAGCGCCGGGCACTACAACGTGACGCAGCCCGCGATGGCCCGGACGTTGGTGGCGCGCAAGGTCGCGGCGATCCGCGCGAGCGGGGCCGACCTCGTGGCGACCGCCAACGCCGGCTGCGCCCTGCAGCTCGAGGCCGGGCTCCGCGCCGCCGGTCTCGACGTCCCCGTGCGGCACGTCGTGGACCTGCTGGCGGAGGCGTACGCGCAGCGCTGATCGCGCGATTCGGGCGCGACGAGTGATACGGGCCGCGACGGTCGTGACACTTTTGTAGCGCTCCGAGTCCGATGCTCTGACTCGTCGCGGCCGGTGCGCGAGGTTCCGCGGGCGCTTTGGCCTCTTCGTCTTGCCGCCGGTCCTGGCATGGCAGTTGCTGCCGGGCCTGGGAGATGTCCGGAGTTGCTGCCAAGCCTCATGCGTTCCGCCGACCCGAGCTGCAGTGTGCCGGTGCGGTCTACCTGACGCTGGCGACCGGGACGGGATTGGTGGCGCTCGCGCTCCAAAGCACCTGGAGCCCGGCTGCGACCATTCTGTTGCTGCCCGTGTTCGTCGTGGGCGCGATCGCCGCCGCTCGATCGAGCACCGAGCTGTGGCGCGAGCGGCGCGCGAGTCAGCTCGGCGCCAACGTGAAGCGCACCCTCGCGACGCTCGGGCCGTCCTATCGAGTCGTGACGCGCGGCTCGGCGATGCCCGATCGCGACAGCCACGTCGCCATCGGACCGAACGGCATCTTCCTGATCTTGTCGAGTGACGACGGTGGCCGCGTCACCGCCAACGATCAGCGGCTCTTCGTGAACGCTCGCTTGCCGTGGCGAAACCTGGTCGAGGATTGTCGCGTCGAGGCCCTGCGCGTCGCCGATCGCGTCCAGCGGACGCTCGGGCGTCCGGTCCCGATTCATGCCGTGCTCTGTTTCACGCGCGCGCTCGTCGCGGTCGGACAGGAAATTCGTGGGGTCAAGATCGTGCAGGTGCCGCGGCTCGCTCGTTTGATCGAAAGCGTCGCCGCGCCGACTCCGCTCGCGGTCGGGGACGTCGAAGCGGTCCGCGCGGCGCTCGTCCAGACCGTCGCGGAGGCCTCTCCACGACCCGTTTTTCGACTCACTCCGCGCCGTGCCGAGACCCCGATCGAGCGTCCTTTGACCCTCGTCGGACGCCCTTCGACACCGCACCGCTATCGCTCGTAACGCCCCGGTTCATAGAGAGAAGTAGAGCTTGCAATGGGAAAATCGAGTTGGTATCTCGGCGCGCAGTCGTCAGGTGAAGGTAGTTAACGTCCGTCGGAACAGCCGTGGCGAAACTTGCCGCGGCTTTGTCGCATGGCAGAGCACCCTCCCTCGATGACGAGTCCACGGACGGAAGGAGGGAAAATTTATGGCAATCGGTCACGTGAAGTGGTTCAACCCTGAGAAGGGGTTCGGATTCATCCGCCAGGAGAATGGCGAGGACGTGTTCGTGCACTACTCGGCAATTTCGGGTGAGGGCTTCCGGACTCTCGAAGAGGGTCAGAAGGTCGAGTTCGAGATCACCAAAGGCCCCAAGGGTCTTCAGGCCTCCAACGTCACCAAAGCGGAGTAAGGCGACTTCGCCGAACGCTTTCTGTTTCCACCCCGGAAGCCCCGGCTTCCGGGGTGTTTTTTTTGGTGCTGCACCGCGCGACCGCCCTCCGCTTTCGCGATCTTCGACGAATGGCGTAGAAGCGACGAATGACGACGGTCCGGTGGCTGCCGCTCGTGATCGTGCTCAGCCTCGTGGGATGCGCACCGACTGCCCGCGTCGCCCCGAGGCTACCGGCCGATCGGATGAAGCCGCCCGCCGCTGAGCGCATCGTCGACCTGACGCACCCCTTCGTCTCGCAGACGATCTACTGGCCCACCGAGACGGGCTTCGTGATGACACCCGGGCATCACGGTGTGACGGACAAGGGCTATTTCTACGCGAGCAATGCGATCTGCACGCCCGAGCACGGCGGGACGCACGTCGATGCGCCGCTGCACTTCTGGGCGGAAGGCGCCGCGGTCGACGCGATCCCGCTGACACGCTTGATCGGGCCCGCGGTGCTCGTCGACGTGAGCGCGCCGGCGAAGGCGAATCGCGATTACGAGGTCGCGGTCGAGGACTTCGTCGCGTGGGAGCGCCGCAATGGCCCCATTCCCGCAGGCGCGATCGTGCTGCTCCGCACCGGCTTCGGCGCGGCGTGGCCCAATCGCCGGCGCTATCTCGGCACCGACGAGCGCGGTGCGAAGGGTGTCGCCCAGCTGCATTTCCCCGGCCTGTCGGCGGCCGCGGCCGTTTGGCTCGCCGACGTCCGGAAGATCCACGCGGTCGGTCTCGACACCGCGAGCATCGATCACGGCCCGTCGACGCTCTTCGCGACCCACGTCGCGCTCTTTCGCCGCGGCGTGCCCGCATTCGAGAACGTCGCCAATCTCGATCGCCTGCCGACCAAGGGATTCACCGTGATCGCGTTGCCGATGAAGATCGCCGGCGGCAGCGGTGGTCCGCTTCGGATCGTCGCGATCGTCGACGAGTGAATCGTCGAACTGGAGGAATCTGATGAACGCCAAAGACGGTGCCCGCGAGCGTCTCGAGAGCCAGCGTGATCAGCTGATCGCGCTCAGCCATCGCATCCACGCCCATCCCGAGCTCGGCTTCGAGGAAGAGCGCGCGGCCGGATGGCTCTGCGACCAACTCGCCGACGCCGGCTTCCGCGTCACGCGCGGCGTCGGCGATCTGCCGACGGCGTTCGTGGCGCGTGCCGGCAGCGGGCCGTTGCACGTCGCGTTCTGTGCCGAGTACGACGCGCTTCCCGGCATCGGTCACGCCCGCGGTCACAACATGATCGCGGCGATGGCGGTCGGCGCGGCGACGGCCGCCGCGCGCGTCGCCGACGAGGTCGGCCTCACCGTCAGCGTGATCGGCACGCCGGCCGAAGAAGGCGGCGGCGGCAAGATCCTGCTGCTCGACCGCGGCGTCTTCGACGGCGTGCACGCCGCCATGATGGTGCACCCGGCGCCGATGGACGTCGTCGAGCAACCTTTCCTCGCGTGCGCGCAGTTCGAGGTGAAGTACACGGGCAAGGAAGCGCACGCGTCGGCGTTCCCCGAGCGCGGCATCAACGCCGCCGACGCGCTGACGGTCGCGCAGACCGCGATCGGGTGTCTCCGCCAGCACATCCGCCAGACCGATCGCATTCACGGCATCATCACCCACGGCGGCGACGCGCCGAACATCGTTCCGGCGCACACCGCCGCGCACTACATCGTCCGCGCCCGGACGCTCGACGAGCTCGGCGACATCCACGGGAAGGTCGTGCGCTGCTTCGAAGCGGGGGCGCTCGCGACCGGCTCGACGCTCTCGATCAGCGAGGATCACCTGCCGTACGCCGAGGTGAAGCCCGACGTCGACATCGCCGCGTCGTATCGCCGCAACGTGACCGAGCTCGGCCGCTTCCTGCCCGACCTCGGCCCGCTGCTCGAACGGATGGCCGGCTCCACGGACATGGGCAACGTGTCGCTCGCGATTCCGTCGATCCATCCGATGATCGGCATCGAGTCGCTGCCGGCCGTGAATCACCAACCCGAGTTCACCGCGCATTGCGCGACGCCGATCGCCGATCGGGCGGTGATGGACGGTGCGCTCGCGATGGTGTGGACGGCCGTCGACCTCGCGTCCGATGCGGTACTATCTGCTCGTCTCCGTGCCCCGAGGTGAGCTGACGCGCGCCGCGACGACGTTGCACGCGTTCGGCGAGTTCGAGCTGGACGAGCGGCTCTACGAGCTCCGCCGCGGCGGCGCCGTCGTGAAGGTCGAGCCCAAGGTGTTCGACGTGATGACCTATCTCGTCACGCACGCCGATCGCGTCGTCTCGAAGGACGAGCTGCTCGACCGACTCTGGCCGGGCGAGCACGTGAGCGAATCGGTGCTTCCGCGTTGCATCACCGTCGCCCGGAAGGCACTGGGCGACGATCCGACTGCGCAACGCATGATCCAAACGGTGCACGGGCGCGGCTATCGGTTCGTGGCGCCGTTGCAGCGCGCGGTCAGCGCGCCGCCGGCCCCCGACGCGGCAGCCGCCGCCACCCGGACGGCCTTCGTCGGACGGGTCGACGCGATGGCCGCACTGCGCGCCGCCTTCGCGAGCGCCGACGCCGGACGCGGGCGACTGCTGTTGCTCGCGGGCGAGCCCGGCATCGGCAAGACGCGCACGGCCGCGGAGCTCGCGAGCGAAGCACGCGCCAGCGGTGCGCTCGTGCTGACGGGTCGCTGCCACGAAGGCGAGGGCGCGCCGGCGTTCTGGCCGTGGGTCCAAGTGCTGCGGACGGCGGCACGCACGTTCCCCGCCGCGGAGCTCGCTGCCGCGCTCGGGCCGGCGGCGCCCGACGTTGCGGCACTGGTCCCTGAGCTCGCCGCGCACGCGCCAGCGTCGGCCGCGGCACCGACGCTCACACCGGCGCAAGCGCGCTTCCGTCTCTTCGATGGCATCACGATGCTGCTCGCGACGGCGGCGCGCACCCAGACGATCGTGCTCGTGCTCGACGATCTGCACTGGGCGGACAAGCCGTCACTCTTGCTGCTGCAGTTCCTCACCCGTCAGATGCGCGACGCGCGCATCCTCGTCGTCGCGGCCTACCGTGACGTCGAGCTGCGCCGCCATCATCCGCTCGCGGGGGTGCTCGCCGAGCTGGCGTGCGAGCCGCACGCGCAGCGGGTCGCGCTCCGCGGCCTCGCCTTGGAGGATGTCGCGGCCTTCGTCGCGGCGACGGTCGGGCGCGCGGCGCCGCCGCCGTTGATCAGCGCCGTCCACGCGATGACGGAGGGCAATCCGTTCTTCGTCGGCGAAATCGTTCGCTTGCTCGCCGCCGAGGGCAAGCTCGATCGGCGCGCCGACGGCGCGGGGCTCGGCATCGAGCTCCCCGAGGGCGTCCGCGAAGTGATCGGCCGGCGCCTGAACGTGCTCTCGGAAGACGGCAACCGCGTGCTCGGCATCGCGGCGGTGCTCGGTCGTGAGTTCGACCTCCCGGTGCTCGAACGCGTCGCGGAGATGCCGGGCGATCGGGTGCTCGAGCTCCTCGACGAGGCCGTGAGCGCGCGCCTCGTCATCCCGCACGCTGCCGACGCCGCCCGCTACTTCTTCGCGCACGCGCTCGTCCGCGAGACGCTCTACGAGGAGCTGTCGACACCGCTGCGCGTCCGGCTGCACCGGCGCGCCGGGGCGGCGCTGCAAGCCCGGTATGGCGATGGGGGTGGCGCCCCACTCGCCGAAATCGCGCACCATCTCTTCGAGGGCGCCCCCGGCGGTGACGTCGAGGCAGCCGTCACGTACGGAGAACGCGCCGCCGCCCATGCGCTCGCGTGTCTCGCCTATGAAGAGGCCGCCGGGCACTACGACCGGACGCTGCAGGCGCTGGAGCTGCTGGTGCCGATCGACGAGGCGCGGCGTGTCGGCGTGTTGCTCGCGCTCGGCGACGCGCAGCAACGGGGCGGGGATCGCGAGCGCTCGCGCGCGACGTTCCGCCGCGCGGCCGACGTGGCGCGCGGGCTCGGGCGCGCCGACCTGCTGGCGCGCGCCGCGCTCGGCTTCGGCGGCCGGCTCGAGTTCGGGTTGCCGCGCGACGATGCGGGTCTCGCCCTGCTCGAAGAAGCGCGTGACGGCCTCGGCGACGCGCACCCGGCGCTCCGCGTTCGGATCGTGAGCCGGCTCGTCGGCGCGGCCCCCTACTCCGATTCGCTTGCGATGCGCGACGCGCTCAGTCGATCCGCCGTCGAGCTCGCGCGCCGGCTCGACGATCCCGGGACTCTCGTGGTGGCGCTCGGCGCGCGCGCGTGGGCGCTGCTCGGACCGGATCATGTGAGCGAGCGCCTCGCGATCGCTACCGAGCTCGTCGCGCTCGCGGCCGAAACCGGCGATCCCAACACCGCCTTCCTCGCGCACCAGATGCGCTTCGACGCCAATCTCGCGCTCGGCGAGATCGCGGCGGCCGACACCGAGGTCGCCGCGCTCGCGGGCGTTGCCGAGGAGCTCGCCCAACCGATCGAGCGGTTCTTCGTCGTGTCGATCCGCGCCGCGCGCGCCTTGTCCGACGGCCGCTACGACGAGGCCGCCGCTCTGATCGCGACGGCCGAGGCGTTGGGAGTCCGCGCCGATCATCCCGTCGGACGTGCGCTCACCGCCGGCCTCGCGCTCTTCCTCGCGCACGAGCGCGGCCAGGTCGACGACATGGAAGCCGCGCTCCGGTTCTTCGCGGATCTCTATCCCTGGGCCGAGCGCATGCATCGGGTCGGCCGCGCACTCGCCGCGAGTGAGGTCGGCCGCTTCGACGACGCCCGGCGCGACTTCGAATCGCTCGCCGGCGCCGACTTCCGCGATCTCCCGCGCGACGAGCATTGGCTGATCACGCTGGCGCAACTGGCGACCGTGTGCGCCGATCTCGGCGACACGCGCCGCGCCGCCGCGCTCGCGGACTTGCTGGCGCCGTTCGCGGATCGGAACGCCGTCCACGATCTGTTGCGCGCCCACGCGGGATCGGTCGCGCACTATCTCGCGCGCTTGGCGGCGACGCGCGAGCAGTGGCCGGAAGCGGCCGCCTATTTCGAGCAAGCGCTCGAGCAGAATGCCCGCATGGGCGCGCTGCCGGCCCTGACCCGGTCGCGTCACGACTACGCGCGGATGCTGCTGCGCCGCGGCCGGCGGAGCGATGTGCCGAAGGCCCGGACGATGATCTCGCAGGTGCTCGCCGACAGTGACGCCCTGGGATTTCGCCGACTTCGCCAGGAGGCCGACGCCCTCGCGCGTGAGATCGAGCGCGCCACCGGGACCCGGAAGCGCTGACCGTCCGCGGACCTCAAGAAATCATCAAGAAACCCGTCGAGACATGAGCGGGGTGGCCGGCCTACAGTGCGGGCACTCGAGAGGAGAGCCCATGACGCCGCCGACCATCAAAGAGACCCGTGCCGCGCTGTTGCGCGGCGTGCCCACGCGCCAGATCGAATGGACGCGCGCCCGGAAGGCCCTCGGCATCCTGGTCGCGGATTCCGAGCGCACGGATCAGGTCTTCGAGATCGTGCGTGCGCTCTCTGGGCGGACCGACATCCGAAACTTCAAGCGCCTGCTGCGTCACGCGGACGGGTTCGCGCTGCTCGCCGACCGTCCCGACCTGCTCACGGTGCTCTCCGACCGTGCCGCGCTCGCGAAGCTCCCCGCGGGCAGCGTCGGGCGCGCGTACCTCGCCTTCATGGAGGAGGCCGACCTGACGGCCGACGGGCTGGTCGACGCGTCGATGGAGGGCGGTGGGCTCGAAGCGCGCGAGGGGTTCAGCGTCGAGGCCACGTGGTTCTTCGATCGCCTGCGCGACATGCACGACCTCTGGCACGTGCTGACGGGGTACGGTCGCGACGAAGCCGGCGAGGCCGCGAATCTGGCCTTCACGCTGGGGCAGCTCGGCAATCCCGGCATCGGCTTGATCGTGCTCGCGGCCGCCGTGCTCGGACCGACGACCGACCGCTTCGAGTGGCAGCGCTACCTCTTCAGCGCATGGCGGCGTGGACGTCGCGCGGCATGGCTGCCGGCCGTCCGCTACGAGACCGTCCTGGCCGAGCCGCTTGCCGAGGTGCGCGCCCGTCTTCGGATCGCGCCGCCGGAAGTCGCGCACCCCGCCGGCGTCATCGTCCAGAACCGCGCCGATCTGACGGCGGAAGACGGCATGCATCTCGGCCGCGCCCTCGGCCAGACGCTCCCGAGCCGCTAGCGCGGCAGCGCGGAGAGAAGGCTCGGCTCACCCTACGTCGGGAACGACCGCCGGAACCTCGAGCGCGTTCTCGGAATTCGCGACCACGACGGCGGCCGTGATGTCGCCGGTCACGTTCAACACCGTTCGGCACATGTCGAGGACCCGATCGACGCCGAAGATGATGCCGATGCCCTCCGGCGGAACGCCGACCGTCACCAGCACCGGGACGATCAGCGGGAGCGAGCCGCCCGGGACGCCCGCCGTCCCGACGCCCGCGAGGATCGACATCAGCACCACCATCAATTGTGACTGCAGGCTGAGCTCGACGCCGTAGAACTGCGCCAGGAACAGGACGGTCACGCCCTCGAACAGCGCGGTGCCGTTCTGGTTGGCGGTCGAGCCGAGGGTCAGCACGAAGTTCGCGATCTCGCGCGGGACCCCGAGGTTGCGCTCGGTGACGGTGAGCGCGAGCGGCAGCGTCGCGTTCGACGAGCTCGTCGAAAACGCGGTGACCATCACCGTGCGGATGCGCTGGAAGAAGAGGACCGGCGACATGCCGCCGAGAAACCGGATGATGAACGAATAGGTTACGAATTGGTGGATGGCGAGGCCGGCCAGCACGACGAGCACGTAGCTCGCGAGCTGACGGAGCACCCCCGCGCCGAGACGGGCCGTCAACGTGAAGAGCAGGGCGGCGACGCCGTACGGCGCCAGACGCATCGCGAGCTCGATCACCTGCATGACGACCGCGTAGAGCCCTTCCAGCACGGCGATCAGCGGCGCCACCGTCTCGCGCGGCGCCATGGCGAGACCGAGCCCGACCATGAGCGAGAAGAACATGACGGCGAGCATGTCGCCGTTGACCGCGGCGCGGAGTGGATTGTCGGGGACGATCGCGAGCACGGCCTGCAAGCCGACCGGCGCGTCGGTCGGAGCCGTGACGAGGGCCGGTCCGCGGCTCGCATTCGCCGCGAGCGCGGCGCGGGTCTCTTCCGGCAAGCCGGCGCCCGGGCGGACGACGTTCACCAGGAGAAGCCCGAGTGCCACGGAAAGGCCCGTCGCCAGGATCGTGTAGGCGAACGTCTTGGCGCCGATCCGTCCCAAGCGCGCGGCGTCGCCGAGCCCCGCGACGCCGAGCGCCAATGCGGAGAACACGAGTGGCAGCACCACCATGAAGATGAGGCGGAGGAAGATGCGGCCGAACGGCTCCGTCACGTAGTCGGTCGTGTTGACGAGCCAAGGCTCGCCGCCGGCGACGACGTTCGCGGCGACGCCGGTCACGATGCCGACGGCGAGACCGATCAGGATGCGGACGTGCAACGGCCAACGTTCGGACATGCGGCCGCCTTCCTAGCACGGTCCCCGGTGAGATGCGGCTGGCCCGGGCGCGTCGGGCTCGGCTATCATCGCGCCATGGAACCTGGGCAACCTGGGCAACCCGAGCAACCCGTCCCCCCCGTCGCGACGCAGATCCAGCAGATCGTCGCCCAGGTCCTCGCCGAAGCCGGTCCGGTCGGGAACCCGCAACAGGAACGCTACCTGCGCGAGATTCTCACGACCGTCGTCCGGCTGATGCGTGACGACGCCTCGACCGGCGATTTGAAGCTCATCAATACCGCGCTGAAGGAGCTGCGGACGGCTTTCAAGGTGTTCGCGCCCTACCGCCACATCCGGAAGGTGAGCGCCTTCGGCTCGGCCCGCACGAAGGAAACGTCGCCGGCGTACCAGCAGGCCAAGGAGTTCTCCCGCCGTATTTGCGAAGCCGGATTCATGGTCCTGACCGGCGCCGGCGGCGGGATCATGCGGGCCTGTCAGGAAGGCTCGGGGCGCGAGCGCAGCTTCGGGGTCAACATCCGCCTCCCGTGGGAGCAGGGCGCCAACGAGTTCATCGAACGCGACCCGAAGCTGATCAACTTCAAGTACTTCTTCACGCGGAAGCTGATGTTCATCAAGGAAGCGGACGCGATCGCGCTCTTCGCGGGCGGGTTCGGCACCCACGACGAAGGCTTCGAGTCCCTGACGCTGGTGCAGACCGGCAAGTCACGGCCGCTGCCGATCGTGTTCCTCGACGCCCCCCGCGGCACCTATTGGAAGACCTGGAAGCGCTACGTCGACGACCATCTCCTCCGACCCGGCCTGATCTCGGCCGAGGACCTGAACCTCTTCAAGGTGACCGACGACATCGACGAAGCGATCGCCGAGATTCGCGGATTTTATCGCGTCTATCACTCATCGCGGTACGTCGGGGATCGGATGGTCGTGCGGATGAACGCGGCCCTGCCGCTGCCGTTCCTCGCACGCTTGAACGCCGAGTTTGCGGACATCCTTCAGGACGGCCTCTTCGAGCTCGGCGAGGCCTTGCCGCAGGAGCAGGGCGAGCCCGAGATCGCGCACCTGCCGCGGCTCGTCTTCCGCTTCAATCGGATGCGCTTCGGACGCCTCCGGGCGATGATCGACCTGATCAACCGATCGGGTCCCGAGCCGACGGTGATTGCGCCGCCCGTCCACTCCGCCGACGGCGACCAGGGGTGACGCTCAGCTGAGCGCGGGCTTCTCTTCGTTGAGCTCGCCGTTGGCGGCGAGGAGCGCGCGGAGCAGCTCGGCCAACGTCAGCACTTCGGCGTTCACACGGACGAACGCCTCGACGGCCTTGAACCATTCATCACGCGTATCCTCGCCGCTGCTGATCGCGGCGTCCGGGTTGAGGCAGACGACCTTGCGCATGCCGTCGAGAAGCCCCTCGGAGATGCCGTGCAGGTGGCGCGTGATGTCGGTGAAGGTGGTGGAGTCGATGACCATCGTTCAATGGGAATAACAAGAACGGTGCCACCAGTGCCGCGCGAATGTCACGGAAAACCGCGGATCACCGCGTGTTCCGAATCAGACCAGGTGGACGCAAAACTGCGAGACGGTCGAGCCACCTTGCATCCGTGCGGCACGCCGATATAGCCGCTAGCGCCGTGCAGATGAGACGAGCGATCGCGTGGGTGCTCTTGGTCGCGTTGGCGGCATGCGCCGAAAAGCCGGCGCCGCTCGTGACTCGGAAGAGCGGGCCGCACCCGAAGACCCGCATCGCTCACGTCTTCGTGTGGGACGGACGCGCCGACCTGATCTTCCCCCCGAAAGACGTGATCATCGAGAACGGTCGCATCACGGCCATGCTCGCCCCCGGCGGGAAGCCGACCGAGGGTGAGCTCGTCATCGACGGAACGGGCGCGATCCTCATGCCGGGCTTGATCGATGTGCACGGTCACACCGCCGCGAACTCCGTACCGCCGTGGTCGGGTTCTAGTGGTTTCCCTGACCCCGAGCGCAATCTCGAGAGCTACCTCTACGCCGGCGTTACGACCGTGCTCGATCCCGGCGCCATCGCGCCCGACGTGTTCGACCGGCGCGCCGCCGTCGCCAAGGGGGATCTCCTCGGTCCGCAGATCTTCGCGGCGGGTCCGATGTTCACGGTGCCGGGCGGTCATCCCGTCGGCGTGATGCACGAGATCGTTCCCTGGTGGATCCGTTGGTACGTGCAGCCGCGCATGACCCGCGAGGTCGGGACTGCCGCCGCTGCCCGTGCGGCCGTGAACGCGCTCCTGCCGTCGAAGCCGGACGTGATCAAGGTGATGGTCGATGCCGTGCCGCTTGCCGCTCCCATTCTCGGCGGCGAGATTCTGCGCGCCGTCGTCGACGAAGCGCGGAAGCACGACGTCCGGACGGTCGCCCACATCGGCACGGTCGCCGACGCGCTCGAGGCCGCCGACGCTGGCGCCGCGGCCTGGATGCACGGCGTCTACAAGGAACGGATCCCCGACGAGATGATCCCGCGCTTCAAGGCCGCCGGCATTCCCTACGTCGCGACCAGCTTCGTCTTCGACGATTACGCCGACATCTGGGAGGGCAAGCGCGCCAGCACGCAGCTCGAGCGCGAAACCGTGGCGCCGGAGATACTGGCGAGCTTCGCGACGATGCCGCGCGAGGAGCAGGGGCCGGAGTTCCAGAAGTTCTTCGCGCTGCTGACCGAAACCCGGGACGCGCGCTGCGACAACGTCCGCCGCGTGAGCGCGGCGGGGGTGCGGGTGCTCGCCGGTGCCGACGCGCAACTCGGCGTGTTTCCTGGTCCAGCCCTCCATCGCGAGATCGCGACCCTGATCCGCTGTGGCCTTTCGCCGAAGCTGGCCCTCGAAGCCGCGACGTCCGCCGCCGCGAGCTTCATCGCCAACACGTACGAGCCGGACTTCGGCCTCGCCCGCATCGGCAAACGTGCCGACCTCATCATGGTCGGCGGCAATCCGTTGACCGAGCCGGCGGCGATCGACGACATCCGCATGGTGATGAAGGACGGCGTGGTGCTCGAACGGCACCCGCTTCCGGGGTCTCGGCCTACAGCGAAGTCTGCAGGAAACTGAAGACGTCGCGGTAGATGTCGGCGCCCCATTGATGATGGGTGCCGGGACGCCAACGCAGCTCCTTCGGCTCGCGCGCGGCAGCGAACAGCGTCTCGACCGCTGCGCGCGGAAACACCGGATCGTCGACGGTATTGACCATCAGGAACGGCCGCGGCGCGATCGCGGCGGCGAAGAACGCCGGGTCGGTGGCCTCGGCGTTGGCGCGGCGGCGGGCGCGGTCGTCTTCGGTGTCGCCGCGTTCCCAATAGCGCGTGTAGGCGAAGCTCCCCGCAATCACGATCGCGGCGGCGCGGATGCGGGGCTCGCCCGCGCTGAACACGGTGCCGAGCATGCCGCCGAGGCTGAACCCGGCGTAGCCGATGCGGTCCGGATCGACGCCAGGGGTCGTGCTCAGGAGGTCGACGCCCGCGCGCAGGTCGGCAACGCTCTGGGCGACGAAGGCGGGCTTGGTGATCAAGCGGCGGCGCACCAGCGGGTCGGTCGGATTCGCGGTCGCCCGTTCGCCGTGCTCGGCCAGGTCGATCGTGAGGATCGTCCAGCCCTGCTTGGCCCAGCGCCGGGCCGGCGCCTGAATATAGTAGTCGTCCTTGCCGGTGTTGGCGCCGTGCTGGACGATCACGGCCGGCCGGGCGCCCTCGGCGGACTCGGGCTGCAGCAGCACCGCGGGAACGCGGGCCCCGGCGCCGCCCTCGTAGCGGAGGCGAGTGAGCCGCACCGCGCCCTCGACGTGCGCGTCGAGAATTTCGGCGTCGGACGCCACGCGGCGCGTTGTTGCAGAGCGGTGCGGGCTGCGCAACAACGGCGCGCGTGATCATCGGGCTGACTGGCGGGATCGGATCGGGGAAGAGCGTCGTCGGCGGAATGCTCGCGGAGCTCGGCGCCTACGTCATCGACACCGACAAGGTCGGCCACCGCGTCTACACGCCCGGCAGCGAAGGATTCGGCCGTATCGTCGAGACGTTCGGGCACGAAGTGGTCGCCGCTGACGGGACGATCGACCGGAAGAAGCTCGGCGCCGTGATCTTCGCCGACGCCGAGCAGCGCGGCGCGCTGAACGCGATCGTGCACCCATTGATCTTCCGCGAAATCCTGCGGGAAGTCGGCGAGCAAAGGCAGGCGGGCTTCACGGGGCCGATCGTGCTCGAAGCGCCGATCCTGGTGGAAGCCAAGGGCACGGGGCTCGTCGAGCAGATCTGGGTGGTTGCCGCTCCGCCGGATGCCGTGCGGGCGCGTCTCACCGCGTCGCGCGCGATGACGAGCGCCGAGATCGAGGCGCGCGTCGCCGCCCAGCTCGACGACGCCGAGCGCCGACGGCACGCCGACGTGATCATAGAGAACGACGGCGACCTCGCGAACCTGCGCAAGGTGGTCGAGGCGGCGTGGCGCGTCGTCGTGGCTGCGTAGACGCCGGGGCGTAAAGGCGCAGGCGCGTCCGAGGGTCGCGGCGCCGCCTCGTATTCGGCGGGCGTGTCGTTGGCTGCGTCGAAGCGGCGACCCGCGTCCGACCCCACTGATTTCTTCTCGCCGAATCCCCGATTTTGGCGGCGGCGATCCCGGTCCACCACGGTGCCGGCGGCGGCGGGCTTCGCTAGGCTCGCCGCGACCGAAACACCCGGAGGACGCCCCATGTCGCGAATCACCGCCCTCGTATCGTCACTCGTCGTCGCCGCCGTGCTCGGCGCCAATCCCGTCGCCGCAGCCACCGTGGCCAGCGTGTTCGGCGGCAAGCTGCCCTGCCTCGACCTCGGAACGTCGCAGTTCTGCTCCGGCACGGTGCTGACGCGGATCGAGACCTTCGATGGCGTGCCGCTCGACGTGAACGTCACGCTGCCGCCGGCGGCGATGAACGGGCCGTTTCCGCTGATCGTCGACATTCACGGCTGGGGCATCGGCAAGTCGCCGCAGCCCTTCACCGACAACGCCGCAGCCGGCTACATCACGATGAGCTACTCCGCGCGCGGCTTCCATTTCTCGTGCGGATTCGCTGCGGCCCGTCTTCCCGACCTCACGATCGCCGACCCCAACGCGTGCAACGATCGCGGGTGGATCCGCCTCGCGGACGCCCGCTACGAGGTGCGCGACACGCAATATCTCGCCGGCCTCCTCGCCGACGCCGGGCTCGTCATCCCGAACAAGGTCGCCGCGACCGGCAGCTCGTACGGCGGCGGGCAATCGATGATGCTCGCGGCGCTCCGGAATCGCGTGATGATGCCCGACGGCTCGCTCGTCCCGTGGACCAGCCCGAACGGGATGCCGATGGAGATCGCGGCCGCCGCGCCGCTCATCCCGTGGTCGGATCTCGGCTACGCGCTCGTGCCGAACGGCCGCACGCTCGACTACCGCGCCCTCAATCCCTACGGCACGGTCGGTGGCGTCGAGAAAACCTCGTGGGTCACCGCCCTCTACACGCTCGGGCTCGCGACCGGCTTCTTCTCGGCGCCGGGCGCCGATCCCGACGCCGACATCACCACGTGGCGAAACCGGCTGGACGCTGGCGAGCCGTACGACACCGATCCCGTGCTGCTCGACATCCTCGACGAAGTGACCACGCACCACTCCGCGTACTACATCGACGACTCGATCCCGCCGGCACCGCTCTTCATCTACAACGCGTTCACCGACGATCTCTTCCCGGCGACCGAGGCGCTGCGCTTCTACAACAAGACGCGCGCGAAATACCCGAACGCGGAGATCTCACTGATGTTCGCCGACGCCTTCGGCCATCCGCGCGCGAGCCTCGCGGGCGACATGAGCAACGCCAACCAGCGCGTCAACGAGCTCTTCGCCCATCATTTGAAGGGCGTCGGGGCGCCGCCGGCCGACGGCGTCGAAACCTATACGCAGGCCTGTGGCGGCTCGACGGCGCAGGGTCCCTACGCCGCCGCGGACTGGGAGTCGATTCATCCCGGCGAGGTCCGTCTGCAGGAAGCGGCGGCGCAGAGCTTCGGCTCGGCCGCGGGCAACCTGCTGAACGCCCAGCTCACCGATCCGGTGACTGGCGGGGCTTTGTCGTGCCGGACGACGCTCGCCAGCGTCGACGCGGCCGCGGCGACCTATCAGGTGCCGGCCGCGACCGGCGCCGGCTACACCCTCATGGGTTCGCCGACCGTGATCGCCCAACTGGCGATTACGGGCACGTTCCCCGAGGTCGCCGCGCGACTCTGGGACGTCGGCCCCGACAGCTCGCAGGCGCTCGTCTCGCAGGGCTTCTATCGGCCGATCGAGGGCAGCACCGATCTGCAAGTGTTCCAGCTTCCCGCCAACGGATGGAAGCTCGTCGCGGGGCACGGCTTCAAGCTCGAGCTTCTCGGCCAGAGCGCGCCCTTCGGACGGGCCTCGAACGGCGCGTTCACGATCACGGTGACCGATCTCGATCTGCGGCTGCCCGTCGTCGAGGTCCCGGATGGCGGGGTCGTGCAACCGCCGGCGCCACCGGTGATTCCGGGTGGCGGTGAGACCGGCACGTGCGGCACCGCGCCCCTCACGGGGTGCCGCGTCGCGGGCGCAGCCCGCATCCTCATCAAAGACAAGACGCCGAACACGGCCGACCGCTTGCAGTGGAAGTGGTTCAAGGGCGCCGCGACCACGGCCGCCGACTTCGGCACGCCGCAGACCACCACGAGCTACGCGCTCTGCGTCTACGATGGCGGCTCGAATCTGCTCGCGAGCGTGAACGCGCCGGCGGGGGGCGTCTGTCACGGCAAGCCGTGCTGGCGCACGACGACGAAGGGTTTCCGTTATGACGACAAAGACCGCACGCCCGACGGCGTGCAGCGCCTCGATCTCAAGTCCGGCGTCGCCGGCAAGGCCCAGGTCCAGTTGAAGGCGCAGGGCATGCACTTCATTCCGCCGCCCCTGCCGATCTCGAACCTGCCGGTCGTCGTGCAGCTCCGGAGCAGCGCCGGCCAGTGCTGGCAGAGCACGCACACGAGCGTGCTCGCCGACACGACGACGCAGTTCAAGGCGAAGTAGGCGACGCCCGGCATCGGGTTGATCAGTCGCCGGGAATGGGGGAGGTTCTGCGCTGACTTCCCCCGATGACCCGTGCTGATGCTCTGACGAACGCCCCCGAGCTGCTGCGTGTCACGCTGGCGGGCATCCGTGATGCCGTCATCACGACCGATGCCGACGGATGCGTGACGTTCCTGAACGGCGTGGCCGAGACGCTGACCGGATGGTCGCCAGCCGACGCGGCCGGCAGGTCATTGGCGGACGTGTTCCGCATCGTGGACGAGGCGTCGCGCGTGCCCGTCGAGAATCCCGCGCCGCGAGCAGTGGCGACGGGCGCGATCGTCGCTGCGGCGACGCCCACCGTCCTCGTCGCCCGGGACGGATCCGAGCACGCGATCGAGCACAGCGTGACGCCCGTGCGCTCCGACTCCGGCGCGGTGATCGCCGGTGTGGTGGTGTTCCGCGACGTCACCGCGGCCCGTGACGCCGCACGCATGTTGCAAGAGAGCGAAGCGTTCAGCCGGAGCGTCTTCGAATCGTCGCCGGACTGCGTGAAGATTCTCGATCCGGAGGGCCGTCTCCTCGACATGAACACGAACGGTCTCTGCCTCATGGAGATCGACGACTTGCCGGCGCTGCGCGGCCGCGCGTGGGACTCGCTCTGGCCGGAGGACGCGCGCGCAAGGGTACTGGAGGCGCTCGCCGCCGCCCGGAGGGAAGGTCGCGCCACCTTCGAGGCGGCCTGCCCGACCGCCAAGGGCACGCGCAAGTGGTGGAGCGTCGCCGTGGCGCCCGTCAGGAATGCGCAAGGCGAGCTGCGGAACTACGTCTCCGTGTCCCGCGACATGACCGAGCGCCGCGCGATGACGGAGGCCCTCGCCGCGAACGAAGAGCGCTTCCGGATGCTGGCCGACAACATGTCGCAGTTCGCGTTCACCGCCGACGCCGATGGCCGCATCTCTTGGTACAACCAACGCTGGTACGACTACACGGGGACGACGCTGCAACAGATGCGCGGCTGGGGCTGGACCAGTGTCCTGCACCCGGAGCACGTCGACCGCGTTGTCGCGGGGCTGCTGCGCTCGCAGACCACGGGCGAAGTCTGGGAAGACACGTTCCCGCTCCGTGGCAAGGACGGCGAGTATCGCTGGTATCTGTCGCGCGCGGTGCAGATCCGCGACGAGCAGGGCAAGCTCGCGCGCTGGTTCGGGACCAACACCGACGTCACCGACCAGCGCGAGTCGGCCGAGAAGCTGCGGGTGCTGGCGGCGGAGCTCTCCGAAGCCGATCGCCGGAAGAACGAGTTCCTGGCGATGCTGGCGCACGAGTTCCGGAATCCGTTGGCGCCGATCCGGAACGCCGTGCAGATCGTGCGGCGCGCGGACGACGACGGGGAACGGTCGCGGCAAGCGTCCGCCATCATCGAGCGTCAGATCGTTCATCTCGTACGGCTCGTCGACGACCTTCTCGATGTCAGTCGGGTCAGCCGCGGCACGCTCGACCTGCGACCCGAACGGGTCGAGGTCGCCGCGATCGTCCGCCAGGCGGTCGAGACCCTCACGCCGGCGATCGAAGCCGCGCGCCATCGCTTGACGGTGACGCTGCCGCCGGCGCCCGTCCTGCTCCACGCCGACCCGGTGCGTCTCGCGCAGGTGCTCGGGAATCTGTTGAACAACGCCTGCAAGTACAGTGACCCGGGGGCCAGCATCGCGCTCACGGTGGCGGTGGAGCGCGGCGAGGTCGTCGTCGCGGTGGCCGACACGGGGATCGGCATCGCGGCCGAGATGCTGCCGCGGATCTTCGACATGTTCAGTCAGGTCGACCGCTCGTTGGAGCGATCGCAAGGCGGGCTCGGGATCGGTCTCACGCTCGTCAAGCGGATCGTCGAGCTGCACGCAGGCTCCGTCGTGGTCGCGAGCGCGGGTATCGGCCAGGGCAGCGAGTTCGTCGTGCGGTTGCCGGTCCTCGTCGACGGTGAGGACCGGGCCGCGACGGAGGCGCCGGCCGCGCCGGCCGCGCCGGTCTCGTCCGCTCCGCTCCGCATCCTGGTCGTCGACGACAACCGTGACGCGGCCGAGAGTCTCGCCATGCTGCTCGACGTGGTCGGCAACGTGACCGCGCTCGCTTTCGACGGGGAGGCGGCGGTCGCCGTTGCCGCCGAGTTTCGACCCGACGTCCTGCTGCTCGACATCGGCCTTCCCGGTTTGAACGGCTACGAGGTGGCGCTGGCGATCCGGGCGCAGCCCTGGGGCGGGACGATCAAGCTGATCGCGCTGACGGGGTGGGGCCAGGACGAGGATCGGCACAAGTCGAGCGCGGCCGGCTTCGATGCGCACCTCGTGAAGCCGGTCGATTTCGACGCGTTGCAGAGACTGCTCGCGAGCTGACCTCCGCCATGGAGATGACGGGGTCATCGGGTTTCTCGTCGCCAGGCTCTCGACCTTCGAGGCGGGGATGGGCGTCGGCCTGATCGTTCCCGGCCTGGTGTCGCTCGCGTTCACCTACGCGTTCGTCGAGGGCTATCGCGTCCTCTCGTACGACGCCGCGCGTACGAGGGGCGTCGTCGTGGCGGTCGAGGATCGCGCCGCCAATGCGTCGGGGTCGGTCACGTCGCCGGTCGCGATCGTCGAGTACGAGACGCGCGACGGCGTGAAGCAACGCGTCGACGGCCCGCGCTCGTCGTCACTCCAGGTCGACGACGAGGTGGTCGTGGTGCCGCGGCCAGCCGCGCCGCGCATGCCGCGCATCGGCCGACCGCACGACATGCAGGGCGGGGCGATCGCGTCGATGCTCTTCGGCACGTTCCCGTTCTCGGCCGGCATCTTCTTTCTGGTGAGCGCGTTCGCGCGCGAGCCGACGGCGGCGGACGAGCGTCGCAGCATCGAACGGCAGGAGCGCTCGTACGTGACGACGGCCGCCAACCTGCTCATGTTCTGCGGCATTCTCGCGACCCCGTTCTTCTCGGATCCCGTCGAGCACGCGATCATGCTCGGCTTCGGCGTCGTCTCGATCGGCCTCTGGGCGCACGTCGCGCATGGCTTCCGCACGGGCCGCGACGTGCGTTGGACCCTCGGCATCGGGGTCGTCGCCATCAACTTCTCGGCGTGGGTCGTGGCGCTCTGGTTCCTCAGCGATCCGAACGCCGGCTGGTGACGCGGTCGCGTCGCCGCTACAAACGCGAGCATGCACGTCGTCTCGGTGAACGTCGGAGTGCCGCGCACGGTCCCATGGCACGGAAAGGCCGTGGCAACCGGAATCTGGAAGGAGCCGGTCGCCGGCCGCGTCGCGATCGTCGGCGACAATCTGGTCGGCGATCGCCAAGCTGATCTCACCGTGCACGGCGGTCGCGACAAGGCCGTCTACGGTTATCCGACCGAGCACTATGCGTGGTGGCGTACGCAGCTCCCGGACGTCGAGTTGCCGTGGGGCGCCTTCGGCGAGAACCTGAGCGTCGCAGGCCTCATCGAAACGCACGTCCACATCGGCGATCGGTTCCGCATCGGCACCGCCGAGCTCATGGTCACGCAACCGCGTATGCCGTGCTTCAAGCTCGGCATCAGGTTCGATCGGCCGACGCTCGTGAAGGAATTCCTGCGCTCGGAGCGGAGCGGGTTCTACTTCGCGGTCGTCCGCGCGGGCGAGGTCGGCGCCGGCGACGTGATCGAGCGGGTGCATGAGGAGCCGACCAGCATGACGGTCACGGATCTCGTGCGGCTGTCCGTCGCATTGCACATCGCCGCTGACGTGCTGCGCCGCGCTGTCGCGACGCCCGGGCTTGCCGAAGTCTGGCGGGAAGAGTTTCGCCAGCGTCTCGAGCAGCAATCGGACCCGTGAGACGCCCCGGCCGTAGCCTACGACCGGGCCCGTTGCTCTAACGGTCGGCATGAAGACTCTCGGCATGATTGGTGTGACGGTGCTCTCGACGGTGGCGATCTTCGCGACGTCGGCGGCGGCAGCTTCTCCGGTCGACAAAGGCAGCGGTCGCGACGCGATCCTCGGCGTGCAGGTTCATCTCGATCGTGCTGCGTTTCCGGTCGGGGAGATCGACGGTCGCTGGGGCGCCAACACCGAGCGCGCCATCCGCGCCTTCCAGCGCGCCCACGACCTCGCGCCGAGCGGGACGGTCGACGCCGCGACGGCGGCGGCGCTCGGGCCCGAGGTACGGACGCTCGTGGCGTACACGATCACGGCGGACGACGTCGCGGGACCGTTCGTCGTGATCCCGCAAGACATGATGGCGAAGGCGAAACTGCCGGCGGCGGGCTTTTCGTCCCCGCTCGAAATGTTCGCCGAGCGCGCGCATGCGAGCCCCGCGTTGCTCCGCGCTCTGAATCCCCGGAAAGCATTCGACGCCGCCGGCACGGAGGTCATGCTGCCGAACGTCGGCGGCACGTCCCCGGCGCCGGCGAAGAGCGTCGTCGTCGACGGCAGCGATCTCTCGGTGCAGGTGCTCGACGAGCAGGAGAAGGTGATCGCGCGCTATCCGGCGAGCGTCGGGAGCGAGCACGATCCGCTGCCGGTCGGACCCTGGACCATCAAGGGCGTCGCGCGCAATCCCAAGTTTCACTACGACCCGGATCTGTTCTGGGACGCCGACCGCAAGGATGAAGCCGCCACGATTCCTCCCGGCCCCAACAATCCCGTCGGCGTCGTCTGGATCGACCTCTCGAAGGACCACTACGGTATCCACGGCACACCCGAGCCGTCGCGCATCTCGCGCTCGGAGTCGCACGGGTGCATTCGCCTCACGAACTGGGACGCGGCGACGCTCGCCGAGCAGGTGAAGCCGGGTACGCCGGCCGTGCTGCGGAAGTGAGGCGCGGGAGTCTTGCCGGGTTCGTGCTCGCGGCCGTCGCGTCGACGAGCACCGCGGCCCTCACCCCCGTGCCGACGCCGGCCGCGTCGCCCGCGCCGACGCCCGTCGTGTCCGAGGCGGATCTGCAGGAGCTGCGCGAGCGGGCCCTCGTGTTCCCCGTGCCGCAGATCTCGCCCGGCACCGTGCACGACACCTACGACGACCGCCGCGCCGGTCACGGGCACGAGGCGCTCGACATTCCCGCGCCGCGCGGCGCGCCGGTGGTGGCAGTCGACACCGGCGTCGTCACGAAGCTCTTTCCCAGCGTGCCGGGCGGTCTCACGATCTACCTCGTCGACGAGAGCCGCCGGTACGCCTACTACTACGCGCACCTCGACGCCTACGCGGCCGATCTCGCCGAAGGGCAACGCGTCGCGCGCGGCCAGGTGATCGGGTACGTCGGCAGCACCGGCAACGCCGCTCCCGACGCGCCACACCTCCACTTCGCGATCTTCAAGCTCGAGCCGGAGCCGCGTTGGTGGCACGGCACGGCGCTCGATCCGCACCCGTTGCTCGTGCCGTCGCGCTGAATCTGCCATAGCTCCGCCCGTGCAGCAGATTCTCGTCTACGCCGACTCGCTTTCGTGGGGCATCATCCCAACCACGCGACAACGGCTCTCCTTTGCCGAGCGCTGGCCGGGCATCATGGAGCACGCGTTGGCCGCTGCGGGCGAGACCGTCCGCGTCCTGGAAGATTGCGTGAACGGCCGTCGCACCGCCTGGGACGATCCGTTCAAACCGGGACGCAACGGGCTCGCCGGCATCGCCGAGCGCATCGAGGCGCACTCGCCGCTGGCGCTCGTGATCCTCATGCTCGGCACCAACGACTTCCAGTCGATGCACCCGCATGACGCGTGGCACTCGGCGCAGGGCATCGCGGCGCTCGTGCAGGCGATCCGGCGCGCGCCGATCGAGCCCGGCATGCCGGTGCCGCCGGTGTTGATCGTGGCGCCGCCGCCGTTCGACGATCCGCGCGGCCCGCTCGGGCCGAAGTTCGCCGGGGCGGCCGCCAAGAGTGCCGGCCTCGCTGCTGCATTCTTGACCGTCGCACGCGAGCTCGACTGCGCGTTTTTCGATGCCGGCAGCCTCACGCCCGCCAGCCGCGTCGACGGCATCCACCTCGATGCCGATCAGCACCAGGTGCTCGGGGCCGCGCTGGCGGTCGCCGTGCGCTCGCTACTCGCGTCAGGTCCGGCGTCTCGGTAAGGTCGCGCGATCGTCGCTGCCCCAAGGAGACTACGCCATGATCGAGCTCTTCACGTCCCCCACGCCGAACGGTTGGAAGGCCTCCATCGCTCTCGAAGAGCTCGCGCTGCCGTACGAGGTCACGCCGATCGCGCTCGACAAGAACGAGCAGAAGGAAGACTGGTACGTCGCGCTCAACCCGAACGGGCGCATCCCGACGATCGTCGACCACGACAACGGCGACTTCGCCGTCTTCGAGTCCGGCGCGATCCTCATGTACCTCGCCGAGAAGACCGGGAAGCTCCTGCCGACCGACTCGAAGGGACGCTCGCTCGTCGTGCAGTGGCTGATGTTCCAGATGGGCGGGGTCGGTCCGATGATGGGCCAGGCGAACGTCTTCTTCCGCTACGCGCCCGAGAAGATCCCCTACGCGATCGACCGCTACCAACGCGAATGCCGCCGGCTCTTCGAAGTGCTCGACGCGCGCCTCGCGCAGGCCGAGTACCTCGCCGGCGACTACTCGATTGCCGACATCGCCAATTGGAGCTGGGTCCACATCTATCCCTGGCCGGGCATCTCGATCGACGGTCTCGATCATCTGCAACGCTGGCTCGCCGCCGTCGGCGGCCGCGAGGCGGTGCAACGTGGCCGCGCGATTCCGGAAACGCCAACCGCGGCCATCAACGAGCAGGACCTGGTGAAGACGGCGCAAAAGATCCTGGTGTAGGGCCGCCCCACCGGCCGCGATCGCGGCCCTGGAAGCCCCAAACGGGCTGGGCTATGCATCCTCCCTTTCCAAGGAGGGGGCATGGCGCAGCTCTGGTTTCGATCGCTCGTGGTGGCGGCGGTGGCAGGGGGTCTTTCGGGATGTGTGGCAGGTGCGAAGAGGATCGAATCCAGTCCGGGTGGGGTGAAGGCGAGCGGCATCGCCGTCGCCGAGGCCACTGCGGCTGACGCGGTTCCGTCGCATGCGGTCGTCCCGCCGAGCGCCATCAAGTGGTTGAACTTTCCCCTCGGTGGCCCGGGCGTGAAGGCGGCCATCATCTCCGGCGATCCCGAGAAATCCGGCCCGTTCGTGCTCCGCATCAAGAGCCCCGCGGGCGCGAAGGTGCCGCCGCACTGGCATCCCGGTGACGAGCACCTGACCATCATCGCGGGGACGTTCGCCGTCGGCATGGGCGACAAATTCGACGCGAAGAAGCTGAAGGTGCTGCCGCAGGGCACGTACGCGCTCCTGCCGCGCGACATGCATCACTTCGCCCAGAGCAAGACGGCGACGATCGTCCAGGTGCACGGCATGGGGCCTTTTCAGATCAACTTCGTGAATCCCGCCGACGATCCGCGGAAGAAGCACGCGGCGCGCTGAGCGCGGCCGCCCGGGGTCCCGTAACCAATGTCGATCGCCGTCGCCGTCCGCAAAGGCTCCACCCTCGTCGTCGCTGCCGACTCGCAAGAGAACTTCGGCGACCGCAAGATCGTCGGGTCCAATCACCGCGCCACCAAGATCATGACGCTCGGAGGCTCCGAGCTCGCGATGACGGGTTGGGGCGTCTACGACAACGTGTTCCAGGACTATCTCGGCTCGCGCCGGGCGCCGCGCTTCGCGAGCGAGCGTGAGATCTTCACGTTCTTCGTGCGGTTCTGGAAGGATCTCCGCAAACGCTACTCGTTCGTCGACGACCAGGTCGCCGAGGACGACCGCTCACCGTTCGCCGACCTCGACTCGTCATTCATGATCGGCAACCGGTACGGCATCTTCCACGTCTCGGGCGACATGAGCGTGATGGCGTTCAACGAGTACTACGCCATCGGCTCCGGAGCGTCGTACGCGCTCGGCGTGTTGCACGCGCTGTATGCGACCGAGCGCGACGCGGCGGTGCTGGCGCGGCGGGCGTGTGAGGCGGCGATCGCGTTCGATGTGTACTGCGGCGGCGAGATCGACGTGCGCCGGATTCCCGTCGCGCGTCGCCGCTAGGTACGGCAGTCGTCGTTCCGCGGTCAGGGCAGGAGCGCATCATGATCATCGATGCCTGGGCGCAGCATCCGACGACACCGTGAAGCGCTATCCGCCGGTCTTGGTCGATTTCATGCGCGGGCATGGGCGCCTCCGGCACCGTGCGGGCGGCACAGAACCCCCGGCCCTCGCGGTCGGGTCTCTAATCCGCCCCGTCGTCCAGAATTGAAAGAAGAAGTTGGAAGAGGCGGAAGTCCGGTGGGACTCCGTTACGTCAACGAGGCCGGTAATGCTTCCTACCGACCTGACTGAGCAACGACGCAGATCGGCCTTTTTCAGCAACCTGCGCTAGGGGCAGACGTCCCATTCGTCGCCGCCACCGTGCGGGGCGTCCGGAATCGTGAGCTGATCGCTGGTGGTACAGCTGCTTTCCTTGACGACCGGCCGACGATAGCTCTCGATGTCGACCCCGTTGTTCGAGAACGTGCTGCCCCGCACTTTGCAGGAGTAGAACTTGTAGTGGATGCCGTCTTGGGTCCCTGCGTAGGCGCGCACCCCGCCGTTCGAGTGGTTGGCGAACGTCGAGTCGAGGACCTTCACCGGACCTCCCACGATGCCGTAACCTCCATTCTCGATCGTGCATCCCGAAGCGTGCGCGCTGTCCAATGAAAACACGGCCTCGTTCCAGTTTTGCAGCACGGTGTCACGGACCCGTACATGGCTCAGGGCGTAGATTCCGGTTCCGGGATCGTCGAGGGGGGTGAAGGCAGGTCGGCGGATCGTGCCCGGCCCGGTCACCAAGCACCGTCCGCCACTACAGCGGACGCCGATATCCTTGGCGGTGAGCGTAAAGCCACCGAGGTCGAGCTTGGCACTCTTCATGAGCACGATGGCGGCGCCGTCGTGGGCCGAGCAGTCGAGATCCGCCGTGAGGATACCCTTCTTGGCGACCGACTGGCCGCAGGTGGTGACGGGAACCGGCCCAGCCGCGATGGCGGATGTCCTGGGTCCATCGGTGAGTACCAACGCGAGTCCAATCGACAGGGCGAACCAAGGGTGGTGGCGCATGGGACGATCTCCTTTGCCCCTGGTCGGTTAGCGACAAAACGGCTGGGCAGTCAAAGAGAATCGTCAGTCGTTGGGCCGGAGGCGCCGCGGCGCCGTCATTCACCGCGCTGTGGCGAACGGCAGTTCAGAGCGAACGTCCGACAAGACCTGTTACGTCGACAAGGCCGGTAATGCTTCCTATCGACTATCGACTTCGACCTCCGTCCACCTGAATGCGCGTTAGGGATGGGGCGTGATGGCGACGATCGTGATGCGGCCCTTCTCTGGGCCGTAGTGCCAGAAGATGCGGAACGCGGCGGGCGCCCTGTTCTCGGCATACGCCTCGAACACCTCCGCGCCCTTCGCGCCGGTGAGGCTGCTGTACTTGTGGGTGTTCAAGCCGGGGTGACGCGGGTTCTGCTCCAAGAGCCCGAGTGCCTTTCGCACGGCCTTGAGGCGCTTCGCTCGCGACGGGTCAGCGTCGAGCGCAGCGAGGTTCGCAGCCGCCTCCTTGGTGAAGCGAAGGCGGAACGGCGGAGGCGCCACCTACTCGTCGAGCTCGTCGTCGGCGTATTGCGCGAACGACCCACGGTCGACGAGCTCGCCCGCTGCCGCCTGCCCTAACCCGCGCCGCACGCTCACCAGGGCCGTCGGATTCTTCAAAAGCCACGCCTCGTGCAGCGGCACCGAGGTCGCGGGCGAGAGCAGCACTTGCCCCGCCTTGTTTTGGTAGATCGTGAAGCGGAGCTCGCTTAAGTCGCCGAACTTCGCGCGCAACGCCTCAACCACCTTGGTAAGCGGCAGGCGGTTCCGCGAATCGAGCGACCCCTCGCCACGGGACTCGAACTCGTCGTCGATCAACTGCGGTTGCACTGCCATCGCCGTTTCCTCCCTGAGGTGGGATATACCCATCTACCCATTCAGGTCAACGTAGTGTCGGCGGGTGAGGGCGACGCGAATCGCACGTCGTAGGTCTGCATGTTGGGCCCACCCCCACCAACCACCACAAAATACAGTTGTAGGTCCACGGCTGTCAGTTCGCGCACTTACGCGCATCGCGCGAAGGACGAAGGCGTGCGCGTTCCCAGGGGGGATCGAATCGTGAACCGGCGGCCGGCGATGCCGAGAAGAGGGAAGAAGCCCCCGCAGTTGCAGAGGATTCCGACCGTAGGAAGCTGACTGCAGCGCGCCCCCAAAAGCTCGAAAAGGCCCAAAAGGGAGCGAAAATTGATACGCCAGCCCATGATGCACGGCGATTCTCGCCTTCTCGCTCCCCAATTCGCTCCCTCTTGAAACCTGCGGCAGACCGAGTCTCGACGACCTGTTCGCGTCGTGCGAGCCTTTGCTTCCTTCTCCCGATCTCGGAGGCGCATTTGGCAAGTCAGAGCAGGGAGAGTGTTGTCGTCGATGCGAAACCGGCGGCGATCCCGATCGACCCATCCAAGACGGCGATCATCGTGGTCGACATGCAAAACGACTTCGGTGCCCCCGGCGGAATGTTCGCCCGTGCGGGAATCGACATCACCCCCATTCAACAAATCATCGAACCGATCGCCCACCTCCTCACGGTCGCGCGTAGTGCCGGTCTTCCGATCGCCTATTTGAAGCAGGAGCATCGCGCCGATCTTGCCGACGCTGGTGTGGAAGGATCGCCGCACCGGATCAAGCACGATCCGTTGTCGCTGGGAAAAGTCGTCGCTGCGCCGGACGGCAGCGAGAGCCGCATCCTGGTGAAAGACACGTGGAACACGGCGATCGTAGCCGAGCTCGCACCGCATCCAGACGACGTCGTCATCTCCAAGCATCGTTACAGCGGTTTTTTCGAGACAGCGCTGGATGCTCGGCTCCGAGATCTCGGAATCACGAATCTAGTGTTCGTGGGAGCAACCACCAGTGTGTGCGTCGAGTCGACGGTGCGCGATGCGATGTATCGTGACTACCGCTGCATCGTTCTCGAGGATTGCACGGCGGAGCCGATCGGAGCGAACCTAGCGCGGAGCAACCACGACGCTTCCCTGTTGACGATCGAGCTCCTATTCGGGTGGGTGTCCAACTCGGACCGATTCGTGGCAGCACTTTCGAATCATCACACCCGTCGCTCGACGGAGTGACAGGGCTCGCTGTGGCGACGGCCTATACGGCGGCCGACGACTGCGGCGCGAATCTTCTCGAACCCGGCCGCAGCTGTCTCGTCCAGATCCCCGAGGAAAAGGACGGCTTCTGCACCGTGGTCACGAGCAGCGCCAAAGTCCGACCCGCCGTCAACGTGATGACCACCGGTACGAACACGCTTCTCACCGTCGTACCCGCGACCAAGTGATGGAGGGCTCCCGCGCTCAGCCCGGCCAGTCGCGCGCGGCCGCGTCGGCAACCGCGAGGCCGTCGAGCGCGGCGCTCACGATGCCGCCCGCGTACCCGGTGCCCTCGCCGCAAAGATAGACGCCCGCGACGGTGGGCGCGACGAGCGCGTCTCGACGCCGACCACGATCGCCTCGCGCGTGTCGAAGCCGCGGAGCTGCGCGCCGAAGCGCTGCAGTCCCTCCCGCAGTCGCGCCGCGACGAACGGCGGCAGCATCTCGTTCAGGAATTGGCAGAAGAAGTTGAAGGGGGGACGCCAGGCATGCCGCCGGAGCGCGTGCGGGATCGTCAAGCCGTGCCGGTGCGGAGTCTATAGAAGGCGCCGGACGGGTCGAAAACTCTTGCCCGACCCGACGGCCGTCGCCTATACGCAACCCATGCCCGTCGCCCGCTTCCAGTCCGAGACCGCGCTCTGCCTCTACCTCGCGACCGCGATCGGCTACGCGGTGAGCTACGAGTGGCTGCACTTCTCGTATCATCTGCCGCACGAGCACCCGGTCGCGCAGAATCCGATCATCCAGCGGCTCGCGCGTCATCTGCCGTCCATCACGACCCGCGCATCAGGCCGCGCTGGAACATGAACGTGACGGTGCCACTCATGGACCATCTAATGGGAACCGCCGTCGATGCCCCGTCGCGCTGAGCGCATGTGGAGCACGGTGATCGCCGTGCTCCTGCTCGTGAGCGCGTCCGCCGCCCTGGCCGCCGCCGGTGCCCCAGCCGGCTCGTGCATCGGCTTCGATGCCTGCAGGACCGACAGCGGCGGTAAGGTCGGCAAGAAGGCGTGCATCGGCGCCGAAGCATGCACGGAAAACTTCGGCAAGATCGGTGACGGCTCCTGCATCGACACCCAGGCGTGCCGCCGCACCCTCCGCAAGATCGGCAAGGACTCATGCATCGGCCAGCAAGCCTGCACCGGCAACAACGGCACGATCGGCAACGGCTCCTGCACGGGGGTCGAGGCGTGCACCTCGAACTTCGGCAAGATCGGTAATGGCTCGTGCACGACGGACGGCGCCTGCGATGACAACAACGGCACGGTCGGCAATGCCGCCTGCGGCGGGGGCACTGACGCGTGCGAGCAAAACGAGGGCAACATCGCGAACGGAGCGTGCGTCGGCGAGGATGCCTGCGAGGACAACACCGGCGCGATCGGCAAGACGGCCTGCCTCGGCTTCAACAGCTGCCGCAACAACCACGGCAGCGTCGGCGCCGGCGCGTGCGTCGGACCAGTAGCCTGCGTCGGGAATCCGGCGGCGATCGGCAAGCGATCGTGTCGCGGTACCGGCGCCTGCGACGGCAACACCGCGCAGGTCGGCAAAACCGCCTGCATCGGGCCGTCGGCCTGCAAGGGCAACACCGGGGCGATCGCGGACGGCGCCTGCCTCGGCGAGAACGCCTGCCTCAACAACACCCAGAGCCGCGCGAGCGGCGAGTGCATCGGCGTCGCGGTGTGCGCCGCGCCCTGACGCCGGGCCGCCCCGCGGCGGGGCCGCTCAGCCGAGCGCCGGGCCGCCCGACTTGCACTTGAGCGTGAAGGCTTCGCCGACGCTCTCGCTCACGAAGTGCACCACGCCCGAGATCTTCGTCGGGTTGAACGTGCCCTTCGCAAACTTGAGCTTGCCGACCGCCAACGCGTCGCCCTGAAAGCCCCCCATCGGGAACCGCGCGGAGCCGGCCATCCAGAAGAGGCCCTGGAGCGACGTGCCCATTTAGGCGCTCCGGGCCGAAGGCGCGGACGGAGACGCGGCCCACTTCCATCATCCGCTGGGTCGCGTCCTCGTGCTCACCGTTCCGCCCGGCCGCTTCGGTCGCGGCGGCGAGTCTCGCGTGATCGGCGGGATGCCAGAGGGTGATGCCGTCGCCTCGCCGAGGCAGGCGAGCCTCGTTCAGGAATTGGAAGAAGAAGTTGAAGGGGCTCAACTAGGCCGGTAGTGCTTCCTACCGACCCTCGCCCGGGACGTGCTCTTCGACCTCAGCGAGTCGCTCGTGAGCGGCGACGTTGTGCCGACCGGGCCGGCGCTCGCGCTCGGCGGCACGGCCAGCCTCTGCGACATGGTGCAGGCGGTGGCGACGAACCCGCGCCGCGCGACGACCCTCTGTCGGACGCTCGCGAAGATCGAGAAGACCAGGCTCGCCGGCAAGACGAGCAAACTTCCGAAGCTCGTGGCCGGCTTCCGCACCAAAGTTGGTAAGGAGGCCGGCAAGAGCCTGCCGGACGAGCGCGCACGCCGCCACGAGCTGGACACCGATCGGCAGTCCGGCGGCGTTCCAATGGAGCGGCAGCGACATCGCGGCTGCCCCGTCTACGTTGAATGGCACCGTGAATGCGACCATCGCGCCGGCTTTGCCCCAGGCCGCGAGCGGCGTCTTCGGGTCGGGCGTCTGCGTTTCCTCCGACGACGAGCGGATGCGCGTAGGAGGATGCGCGCGTGAGGATGCGCGCGTGTTGACGCGCGTTGAACGAGCCGTATATCGCACCAGCCACACATCTGTGGCCCCCGGCGCTCACCGGGGCGATCGAGGAGGCCGCGTGCAGCGCCTGCTATTACCGTCTGGTCATCGTCGGTTGGCGCGCCGTTCCTACGCCGGCCTCCTGCTCCTGCTTTTCCTCGCGTCGCTCGGCGCCGATCCGGCGCGCGCCGCCACCTTCACCGTCAACAGCTTGCTCGACACGACGGATGGCGCATGCGGGCCGGCGCCCGGCGGGTGCACGCTCCGCGAGGCAATCGAAGCCTCCGTCGCGGCGCAGGGTCGTGACACCATCGCGTTCGACCCGGCGGTCTTCCCATCGGCAGGATTCACGGGCTCGATCGCCGTGAACACGCTGCCGCTCATCGCCGACCCAGCCGGGACCATCATCGACGGCAAGGGCGCGACGGTCACGATCAACTGCGGCGCATTTGCTCGCTGCCTCGCGTTCGAAAGCCCCGCCGGCGTGGCGCTCGAGAAGGTGACGGTTGCCAATCTGACGGTCGTCAACGTGACCGGCACGGCGATCGACGTGTGCGGCGGCGGCGCGCCGGCCTGCGACGACGACGTGCGCGGTGTGCTCATCGAGAACGTCGCCGTCGGGGGCGCGCAATCGGGCATCTCGGTGCGCGGCGGCGTCGTCAGCAAGGCACGCATCGTCGGATCGGTGGTGTCGAACAGCACGAGCGGCATCTTCATCGGCGGATCGCGCGAGCTGCGCGGCGCGCGCGTCGAAGGAACCTCGACATTGGGCTCCGGCATCTACGTGTTCGGAAACGAGCGCTTGGTCGACGCGACGGTCGCGGATTGCCTCTCGACGGGCGACTCGCGCGGCATCTTCTTGCAGAGCACGCTGGCCGTCAGCACGGCGAAGGTGACCGACGTCGTTACGTTCGAGACCGCCGATTCTGGGGTTCGGATCGTAGCGGACGGGACGACGACGGGAGCGACGATCACGAACGCCGTCGCATCGGCGTTCGGGGAAAATGGCGTCCAGGTATACGGCGAGGCCGGCAATCGCGCGGTGACGGTGCGAGGCGTACGGGCCGACCGTGGCGGCGACGGCGTGAACCTCTTCGGCCCCACCGACGGGGCCACCTTCCGGGACCTCATCTTGGTCGGAAACGTCAACGGCCTCGATTTCTCCGAGCCTGGCACGAGCGTCACCCATACGAAGATCAGCGACGTCCTCAGCGTGGACAACGAGCGGGGCGCCTTCGTGATCGGCGGGTCCAACAAGCTGAAGAACGTGTTCGCCGCCGCCAACGACTCCGGGATCGTGCTGTCGGGCGCCGGTGGCGACGTCGTGGAGAAGAGCCGCGCGATGGCGAACGGCGGACCGGGCATTGCGCTCGAAAGCAATGGCAATGTCATCCGGAAGAACGTCGCGCTCGGCAACATCGTGGACCTCTCCGACGACAGCCCGACGTGCGGGACCAACATCTGGCAGAAGAACGTCTTCCGGACCGGGAGCGCGCCATGCATTCGCTGAGCTCCCGCATCGTCCTGGCGCTCGCCCTGACGATCCTGTCGGCCCCGGGCGGGCGCGCGGCCACGTTCCTCGTGAACACGACCGCCGATGGCGACGACGGCGCGTGCAGCGCATCGCCCGCCGGCTGCACGCTGCACGAGGCGATCGAGGCAAGCGTCGCGGCTTCCGGGCGCGACACGATCACCTTCGACCCGGCGGTCTTCCCGCTCGGGGCCCCGGGCGTGATCGCGCTCGCGACGTCGCTGCCCGTGCTCGCCGATCCGGCGGGTACGGTGGTCGACGGCGCCGGAGCGGGCGTGATTGTCCAACCCGGCGGCGGCCTGGGTCTGATCGTGGATGGGCTCGTCTTCGCAAGCGGATCGGACGCGGCGCTCGCGAACATCCGAGTTGCGAACGTCACCGTCCGCGACTTCGCAGGCACCGCGATCGTGATCTGTGGCGGCGACTATCCCGCGTGCGCCGGGGACGTCACCAAGCCGGTGGTGGAGAACGTCTTCGTCAACGACACCGGGATGGCGGGCGTGCGCATCCGCGGCCGCGACGTAACCAAAGCGCGCCTCACGAACGTCGTGGCGAGCTTCAACGTCCAGGGCGGCATCTTGCTGACGGCGTCGGGCGCGCTGGTCGGCACGCGTATCGACGGGTGCACCGCGCGCCAAGTCGGGTTGCAGAACGGCGAGTCCGGAATCCTGCTGACGTCGCCCGTCGCGATCACCAGCACGACCATCACCAGCTCGATCGGGGTCGGGAACGGCGGCCCTGCGGTGCGGATCCGTTCGGAGGGTGCGCTGTCCAAGGTGAAGCTCACGAAGGTCGTGGCGACGAAGAACGTGGCGTCCGGGATCGTGATCACGGCCGTCGGGGCGGCGTCGGACATTACACTCGTGGACGTCGTCTCGGTCGACAATGAGACCGATGGGGTCGCGCTCTTCGGCGACAGCGTGACCGGCACGACCGTGAAAGGCCTCGTGGCGAACCGCAACGGCAGCGACGGTCTCCGGATCACGTCATTCGCCACGTTGACGGGCGCGAAGATCACGAACGTGCGGGCCCTCGGCAACGAGGGAGCCGGCATCGAGATCCCGGTGGGTGACGTGAGCGGCGTGCAAGTGAGCCGCATCGTCGTCAGCAGGAACGAAGGGATCGGGCTGCGGCTCCGCGGGTCGGGCCACGTGCTGAAACGGGTCCGCGCTGATTCCAACGGCGCTGGCATCCACCTCGACGCGCCGGGAAGCGGCAACGTCATCGAGCAGTGCACCGCCCACGCCAACGACGGCCCCCCGGGCGGCGCCGGTATCCGCATCGCGAGCGGCAACACCGGCAACGTGATCCGCAAGAACGCCGCTCAGCTGAACGACGGCCTGAACCTGGAGGACGGCAACGCGAATTGCGACGGCAACGTGTGGAGCGACAACTTCGCCGTGACGAACGCCGCCTGCCTCGACTGACCGACGACCCACGTCTCCACGTGAGACGAGTTTCTGCGCGCCGGCGGCCGTTTGCGGTCGTGGTCACGAAACGTGGCCCGGGCTAGCGGTGGGCTAGGGAAGCTCTGCACAAGTCGATCGAATGCGGTAAGAGAAATTCTGATCGACGCGTGAGGGGGTGGGGTGATGGGCGAGCAACGGACCTTCGCATCGGTGGCCTGGGCGCAGAAGGGCAA
>Ga0163144_10003747_pt1 | contig 34613 bp, 33 predicted proteins | sample OliLak19BULKMAT1_FD_123175 | JGI IMG/M metagenome (GOLD analysis project Ga0163144, IMG submission 123175) | Freshwater microbial mat bacterial communities from Lake Vanda, McMurdo Dry Valleys, Antarctica - Oligotrophic Lake LV.19.BULKMAT1 | ecosystem: Environmental > Aquatic > Freshwater >...
CGGCCGTCCGTAATTTAACCGTGTCACGATTCAGTCGATCGACGGCAAACTTCGATACCTCCTCAACAGGCATCTGGTCTATGAGGAAGCTTTGACCACAACCAGTCCGTTCCTGACGCTGTTGACTGATCGCACGCGAACAACGACGTTTCACAACTTGCGGATCAGTGGTTCTCCTGTGATTCCTCGAGACGTGTCGCTTCTCGTCGGTAACAGGATGGAAGGCTGGAGCTGCGCCGCGACCAGCGAGAGTCGGCCACAACTGCGTTTGATGGCTGAGAAACCCGCGAACGAGAATAACAATGTCACCTATTACCAGCGCCAGCAGCCTGCTGTGTTCGACTGGAGCGTCACCGACGGTATTTTGACTGGCGAACCGAAGCCCGAAGCGGCAGCCGACAAACAGAGCCGCATTCGTTACCTGCGACCGCTCCTGAATGGCGAATCACTGCAGTATGAATTCTTCTACGTACCGGGTTCGAGCGTGGCTCATCCGACGATCGGAAGGCTGGCGATGTTACTGCATGAGGACGGCGTGAAGACTCACTGGATCGTCCAGCCGGGATGGGACGATTCCTTCAGCGGCATCCCGCTCGACAATGAAATTGACGAACGGGAGTTCCGCCGTGGCCCCGCAACACTGCCACTCAGACCGAACGAATGGAATACAGTCGACATCACACTGAATGAACAGGGAACCGATGCAGGATTGACTGGCGTGGCCGACGCTGCCAGCGTCGGTTCGAATGCTGGCAGCATCCGCCACGAGGGGACGAAAGTGCTGACGGCCGCGATTTCGCTGAACGGCACCGTCGTATTCGAACGCCCTGTTGCGGATGCACTGGACACACAAGTTGGCATGTTTCGTTACCAGCGACAGCAGTCAAAAATCCGGAACGCGGTACTCACCGGTCCATGGCCGACGGAATTGTCCGACGAGCTTCGCAATGACCTTCTCGCCGTCAAAGCACCGCTGTCTGCCGGCAACGCACTCATGGTGGAAGCAATGCTGCCGGATGCTGTGTATGAACTGCAGATCCCGGAATTGCTGTCGACCGCGAAGGATCTGCCGACGGGCGAGGCTTATGAAATGCTGCGGGGATGGGTGCTGCCAACAGAACGACATCGGTCGATCCGGCTGATGTTTCGACCAGCGGTGCTGGAACCGGAAGCGGATCCGGCTGTCCGAACTGATGCAGATCTTCAGAGCCCGGCACTGGAGCTTCTCCGGCTGGCGGAAGTGCTGAATCGTGCTGCGGAACTCACTGCTGAGATCGAAGCGATCAGTCCAGTGAACGACGTCGATCGTCGCAATCGTCAGGCTCTGCTGGCCATGCTGGCTCTGCAGAGCCAGCAGCCCGAACGGATCGCGGCTGCGATGTCAGAGGTTTACGCGACTCTCGAAAAGGGACTGCCGCAATCGTTGACGCCTCAGCAGCGCGCTGCGGAAGTGCTGGTCGCGTGGCAGGCAATGCAGACTCCAGTCTCATGGCAATTCGCCTCCGAGCTGGCTTATCAATTGAGGGCAATGGAGCGCGATGAAAAAGCCCGGTCGAACGATGATCGGTTCCATCGGCTGGTGCATTCGCTGATTGGAAGAATTGACGCAAAAGTGTTGTCGGCATCGGCAGAACTGAACGAATCTCCGGACAAGAATCAACGCGAATGGGCCCCGGTCCCGTATCTTAAGCCCGAGCACATGTTCCTCGGTCAACGACCGTCGCACTGGAAGATGACTCGAAGCCAAACGAAACATCTTCCTGCAGAAATGTGGACCCAACTTTTCTTTCAGTCGCCGCTGCAAGGGAAGTTTGAGATTCTTGCGGAACGATCCACGTTCGGTCACAAGGAAGTTGCAATCACCTGGGGTATGCATTCTGCGGAACCCAATTGGAATCTGCAGTCGACGCGTGTCATTCGACTGATGCACGAAAGTAAAGAGGTCGGCGGACCGCTTCAGATTCCCAACTGGAATACGATGGCCGAATTTCGGATTGTCGTCGACGGATCAAAGGTCACGACATTCACAAACGGAGTCCAGATCCATGAAGAAAACATGGAAGGAACTCCCAGCCCGTGGATCGTGCTGCAGTCGCACATGGCGACGAATGAAGCCACCATTCGCAATCTGAGGATCGTGGGAACTCCTGAGATTCCCGCTGCAATCAGTCTGGTCGACATGTCGGGCCTGTCCGCCTGGCGTGCCGACATCTATGCCGAATCGCATTCGGTTCAGAGTGGCGATGAGAACTCTGCCTGGCTTCGAACGGGTGACGAAATCGTCGGCAAGCTGCGCAGGAATGTTTCAGCCAGTCCCTCCGAGAGTCTGCTGATGTATCAGCGACCTATGCTGGAAAACGGCGAGATCGAGTTTGAATCGTTCTGGACACGGGGTGAAGTCGAAGTCCATCCCGCGGTCGGAAAGTCAGCGTTCCTCATTCAGCCAGGCGGCGTGCAGCTCCACACGCTGACGAATGCTCAGTTCGAGACGCGCGACCTGATGCCTGACAACGCCACCATGATCGAAGGTTCCGCGTCGAACGTGGCTCTGAAAGACAAAGACTGGAACAGGATTAAGCTTTCGCTGAAAGGTGATCGGCTCACACTAACCGTTAATGGTGCGGATGTCGCGACACACATCGTCACCGAGCCGCCGAATGAGCGCTTTTTCGGCCTGTTCCGGTACACGGACAAGACTCAGTGCCGAGTCCGCAACATCGTCTATCGCGGCGACTGGCCGAAGACACTGCCGCCGGTCGAAGAACAGGAACTCGCGTACCCGGCTGGCGGCCCTGCACAGTTTTTCACAGGATCCGACGCGGGGACTGATGTCGTGGATCTGACTCTGCCGCTGGTTGAACTGCAAAATCAGGGCTGGTCGGTTCTTGGTCCGGTCGCCCGGCTGTCATCGCCGGGGACGGGTCTGAAAATGACGCTGAGCGAAGCTTTAACACCACAGGACTGGCCGGGCGTGATGCTGGAGCGGCCGATTGCGGAGGACTGCGAGATCACGCTGGATTTCAGTCAACTCACAATGACTCCGGTCAAGGAGGGCTGGGGCAATGGAATTGACATGCTCCTGCGGCTGGATGATCCGCTCCGCTCGGACATCGAATGCGAAGTCTCGCTGAACGGGCAGGGAGCTCCGCGAGTCCGATCCTCGTATCGCCGCTACACACCCGCCGGCAGCGTCAAGGATGTGGATTACGCTGAAGTGTCCGGAATGAAAGTCTCCGGTCGACTGCGACTCGTGCGTCACGGAGCGGAACTGTTTGCACTCTTCGCAGAAGCCGGCACGGACGAGTTTCGACTGATTGAGAGTTATACGATCGGCAACTATCCGATTAAGAACATCTCACTCCGCACAAAGTCCTCAGATGCTCAATCCAAAGTCGACGTGCTGATAGAGCGGCTGACGATCAGGAAGAAGTGACATGGAACTTCGGTTCGGCGAGCGGAGGGTGTCAACCCTCCGAGAATTCCGCGTGGTCCGCCGAAGCAGTTCGGATGCCTGTTTTCTCTGTTCGACTGATGAGCTGACAATTTCGTGCCTGATGGAAATGCGAATTCCCGGGGCTTCACAGCGGCCGCTCGCCGAGAGCAGCCGACTTCCTGACTCTCCGGCAGTTGATACCGCTGATTTCGCAGGAACGCCGAGAATCTCGACACTTCCGGAAGAAATCGCTGTCTATCCTGCTGAATGCTGCTACAGTTCCGCCGATTCTGATCGCAGGTCCGCGAAGTATGTGATGGATGTTGATTCTCACAGCGTTGACCTGATCAGCGAAGCATTCAGTGGTGTCCTGCAGGCTGACCGGCCGTTCTGAACCGATTTCAGGTGTGAACGGCGCTCGAAAGAGTCAATCAGTTCTCGCAAACCACTGCCAGTTCCAATCGTTTTGAGTGCGCTTCTTACCGCGTTCTCGTTCATTCGGTCCTGGGAATGTTTCTCAACAGTTGGCGTTTTGGAACCGAGGATTTTCCTTTGTCCAGAACGCTTGTTTCCCCAGGATAAAGAATGAATTTCAGAGACTTCGGGCTCGCGGAGCCCATTGTGCGCGCGGTTTTGCAGGAAGGTTACTCGATAGCGACCCCGATTCAGGAACAGGCAATTCCCACAGTGCTCGCAGGGCACGATGTGATCGGGATTGCTCAGACCGGGACGGGTAAAACCGCGGCGTTTGCTTTGCCCATACTGCATCGGCTGACATCGACGGAAGCGAAGAAAAGTTCCGGCACGAGAAAAATCCGCGTACTGGTGCTCGCCAGTACGCGTGAGTTGGCCGTGCAGATTCACGAGAGCTTCAGAAACTATGGTGCCTTCGCTGCAGTGCGAGTGGCCACAATTTACGGTGGCGTCGGTCAGCATCCTCAGGTCAAAGCACTGCGGGATGGAGTCGATGTCGTTGTCGCCACGCCAGGCCGACTGCTGGATCTGATGAAGCAGGGTTATGTGCATCTCGAGGGCGTCCAGACACTGGTTCTGGATGAAGCCGACCGGATGCTGGACATGGGTTTCTTCCCGGCCATCCGCCGGATTCTCGAGCATGTTCCCCGCAAGCGTCAGACGCTGATGTTTTCAGCCACGATGAAGCCGGAAATCCGCGACCTCGCGAATTCGATTCTGACCAACCCGGTCAGCATCTCGATTATTCCGAAACACAAGACGACGGATCTGGTCGAACAGACCGTCTGTTTTGTGCCTCAGAAGCAGAAGACTCGACTGCTGATTGAACTGATCGCTCAGCGTCGACCGACGCGGACGATCGTCTTCAGCCGAACCAAGCACGGAGCTGACCGCATTGTGCGGCATCTTGCCGCCGCTGGACTGCGGGCCGAAGCAATTCATGCCAACAAAAGCCAGAACAAGCGTCAGCGCACCCTGGACGACTTCAAGAGTGAACGGCCTCCGATTCTTGTGGCGACCGACATCGCGGCTCGCGGAATTGATGTAGATAACGTCTCGCACATTTTCAATCACGACATGCCGACCGAAGAGGAAACCTATGTGCATCGCATCGGCCGCTCCGGCCGGGCGGGCGCCACAGGGGAAGCGATTTCGCTGTGCGATCCTGATGAACGACGAATGCTGAAGAGCATCGAAAAACTGATCGGGATGCAGATCACTGTTGAGGAAGTTGCAGGATTTGACTTCAAGCCGACGGCGGAAGAGTCAGCGGCACCCGAACGTCGGGAACGATCCGGCGGCCAGCGCAACGATCGCAGCCGCGGTGGAAGTTCGACTCGCCCACGCGCACAGCAATCAGGGCGAGCCGGAGGTTATCGCACCGAAGGCGGAAGTGCTCAGGCTGAAGCAGCTCGTACGGCTCGAGGCGGTCGGCCGAGTGACGGACAGCGACAGGACAACGGAGGACGCCGACGCAGCGGAAGTGATCGCCCGGCGAGTCAAAGTACCGGGACTCGCCGGACCCCGACAAGCAGCGGTGATGCTCAGCGACAGTCGCGAGCCGTCGCCAGTGGCCCACTGGCAAACCGTCACTCTCAGGGCAGTCGGTCGGAGGCCAGTCGTCGCGAACCCGACAAGAGTTTCGGCGACGGCGTGTACAACAACGAGGCTGCCGACAATCTGTCGGCCAAATCAAACGATCAGAGTCCAGCACCCCGACGTCGCCGACGCCCGGCCAGTGCAAACTCCTGAGTTCCGGCCAGCTCCGGAGCAAGTGCAAACAAGCTTCCGCCGACAGCAGGACGGTTCTTTAGACCCGTCCTGCAGGCAACGTGGCGGCAACGACGGGTCTGAAGACCCGACCTGCGAAAACTGACACAACAGAACAACGAAAAGCAATACCATGTCATTCAGCCAAACAGCGGAACTCATGACTTCTGAAACTGAAATTGAATCCAGCACCGTCACCGAAGAGTTGGAACTCCAGGCGGAGGTTGTTCCCGAAAACGGATTTCGCGTCCTCGGCCTGTCTGCGCCTCTGATGAAGGCGATTGAGGAATCGGGTTACACCATTCCAACGCCGATTCAGACTCAGACGATTCCTTTACTGCTCGCCGGACGAGACCTTCTCGGGCAGGCTCAGACAGGTTCCGGTAAGACCGGTGCTTTTGCTCTGCCGCTGCTGCAGAGGATTGACCTGGCGTGCAAACATCCGCAGGTGCTGGTGCTTGTGCCGACTCGCGAATTGGCCATTCAGGTGGCAGCCGCGTTCGAGCGTTATGGTTCAAAGATGAACCAGCTGCGAGTCCTCGCGATCTACGGCGGTGCAGCCTACCAGCCTCAGTTTTCGCAGCTGAATCGCGGCGTGCATGTCGTAGTCGGAACTCCCGGTCGAGTCATGGATCACATGACTCGCGGCTCACTGAAGCTCGATTTGCTCAAGTGCCTTGTGCTCGATGAAGGCGACGAGATGCTGCGGATGGGATTCGCAGAGAGTGTCGAGTGGGTCCTGACTCAACTTCCCGCAGAACGTCAGATTGCGCTCTTCTCCGCCACCCTGCCGGACCCGATTCGCCGCATCGCTCAGCAGCATTTGCGAAACCCCGTCGAAATCACGATCCGCCAGAAGACAGCCACGGCTGACACCATCCGACAGCGATTTGTCGTCGTCGGACCTCATCAGAAGGAAGCCGCACTGGGTCGTATTCTGGAAGCCGAGCCGATCGAAGGAGTGATCGTCTTCGTCAAACTGAAGAGCACAACAGAACCACTCTCCGAGTACCTGACTCAACGCGGTTACAAAGTCGCGGCGCTCAACGGTGACATCCAGCAGGCTCAGCGGGAACGCACCATCGAACATCTGAGATCCGGTAAGCTGGATATCATTATCGCGACCGATGTTGCCGCCCGTGGTCTCGATGTGCAGCGAATCAGCCATGTGATCAACTACGACGTGCCGGGCGACAACGAATCGTATGTCCATCGCATCGGTCGCACAGGCCGTGCCGGACGAAGCGGTGAAGCGATTCTGTTCATTCATCCGAAGGCTCAGCGAATGCTGAAAAGCCTTGAGTATGCGACTCGCCAGAAGATCGAGCCGATGGATCTGCCGACGAACCGCGTGATCAACAAGCAGCGCGTAACGAAGTTTCACGCGCAGGTTGCTGAGAGCATGGAGCATCCTCTGGCGGCAGCGATGGGATCCATCATCGAACAGTACCGTCGAGAGAATCCGGATGTGCCGGTTGAAAAGCTGATCGCGGCTCTTGCCGTGATGGCGACCGGAGGACAGCCGTTGCTGCTGAAGGAAGAACTCAAACAGGCGGCGTTCGCAGAAACCAGAGGTCGCGACAGCCGCGACACGCGTGGTCCGCGCAGCGATGATCGAGGCAGTTTCCGCGACCGCTTTCAGCCGGAAGGCGGTTCTCGGGACGCTGGTCCTCGCGGGAATGATCGCGATCGGCCTCGCGGCCCGGGTCGTCGTGATGAAGGACTTGAAACGTTCCGCATCGAGGTCGGGCACTCACATCAGGTCAAACCCGGCAACATCGTGGGCGCAATCGCCAACGAAGCGGGAATCGACAGTGCTCAGATTGGCCGCATTGAGATCTTTGACGAATTCAGCACCGTGGATCTTCCGGGCGGTATGCCGGCCGACGTCTTTTTCGCGCTGAAGAAAGTGTGGGTCTCGGGGCGCATGCTGAATATCTCCAAGGCCGGCGATGTCGTCCGTCCGTCCTTCGCCCGCCGCCCCGAACGCCAGGATCGCCCGAACCGAAAACCTCGGAAAGAGAATGCTCGGTCATAGCCGCTGTGCAGTCCGGCGAGCGGAGGGTGTCAACCCTCCGAGGATACGTTCGTCATGTGCGAATTGCAGTGACGATATTCGGCAACGCCGGCGAGTAATCATGTAATGACCTCTTGCTCACGTGCGACTCCTCGGTGGCTTGACAGACACCGCTCGCCGAATCACAGCGACCCGCTCGTTTGACTTGCGCACCCTCGCGACAAATGATTCCGACAATATCGTCCGGCCTCTCGTTTTGATGGGAGTTTGCTCCGATGCGTTTCGTCCGCGTGTTGTCCTGCATCACATGTCTTGCAATCGGGGTTTGCTCCGTCGCTCAACCCTCTGTCATCGCGCCGACTGAGAATCTCGTCGTCGACGGAATTCCCGCGATTCCGGCGGAGGTCGCTGACAGCGTCCGGAGGTACACCGAATCACGAGCCGCCGGCTTCGTCGAATGGCATCCGGTCAATCGTGAGATGCTGATTTCGACTCGGTTCGGAAACACGCCGCAGCTGCATCTTGTGAAGATGCCCGGTGGTGATCGTCGCCAGATGACGTTCTTCAGTGAACCCGTGAGCAATGCGTCCTGGGAACCGACGACGGGGGGCTACTTTGTCTTCGGTAAAGACGTCGGAGGGAATGAGTTCGGGCAGCTGTTTCGCCACGACATTGCCACTGGCGGTGTCACGCTGCTGACCGACGGAGGGCGATCTCAGAACGGCGGCGTTCTCTGGAATCGTGGCAAAGACAAGTTCCTGTACTCGACGACTCGCCGCAATGGTGCCGATCGCGATCTCTGGATCATGGATCCCCTAAAGCCGCAGGACAGCAAGCCCATCGCCGAGCTGTCCGGCGGAGGCTGGGCGGGGCTCGACTGGTCTCCGGATGATTCGAAGATCGTTGCCATTGAGTCAATCTCCATTAACAAGACCAATCTCTGGATGTTTGACGCTGCGACTGGCACAAAGTCGGCCATCACTGACTTGAAGGCTCAGATCGCCTATGGCGGCGCCGAATTCAGCAAGGACGGCAAGGGACTCTACATCACGACTGACCAGGGCAATGAGTTCAAGCGGCTCTCCAGTATGGACCTTGGTTCCGGTGACGTGACGTTTCTGACCAGCGAAATCGCATGGGACATCGATGGCTTTGAACTTTCACCGGACGGCTCGACGATCGCCTTTCTGACCAACGAAGCGGGAATCTCGAAGGCGTATTTGATGGACACGGTCACGCACAAAGTGACAGCCGTTCAGGGACTTCCCAACGGAGTCATCGGTTCCGCAAGTTGGCATGAAAACGGCCAGGACATCGCATTCACGGTGAATTCGGCGAAGTCCACGTCAGACATCTACTCATTGAACGTGACTTCGGGAATAGTCAGCCGCTGGACCGAAAGCGAACTCGGTGGGCTGATTGCCGACGATCTTGTCGAACCTGAACTGATCCGCTGGAACAGCTTTGACGGACTGGAGATCACCGGATTCCTCTATCGAGCCGCCAGGAAGTTCGAAGGTAAGCGTCCGGTGATCATCAATATTCACGGAGGTCCGGAAGGCCAGTCGCAGCCGACCTTTCAGGGCCGCAGCAACTATTTCATGAACGAACTGGGCGTGGCGATGATCTATCCGAACGTCCGAGGTTCGTCAGGCTACGGCAAAACGTATGTTGCCATGGATAACGGCCTGAAGCGGGAAGACTCGGTGAAGGACATCGGAGCACTGCTGGACTGGATCAAAACGCAGCCGGAACTCGATGCCGATCGCATCATGGTCACGGGCGGAAGTTACGGCGGCTATATGACCCTGGCTTGTGCCACACATTACAACGACCGTCTGCGATGCGCACTGGACGTCGTCGGGATCTCTCACTTCGGCACGTTTCTGAAGAACACCGAGAGCTATCGCCGTGACCTTCGCCGAGTCGAATACGGCGACGAGCGGGATCCGAACATTTCGTCCTTCTTCGAGCAGATCGCTCCGCTCAACAACGCGACAAAAATCACGAAACCGCTCTTCGTCGTCCAGGGCGGCAACGACCCGCGCGTGCCATTGTCGGAAGCCGAACAAATGGTCGCCCGAGTCAAAGCCAACGGCAGTCCCGTCTGGTACCTCATGGCCAAAGACGAAGGCCACGGCTTCCGCAAGAAAAACAACGCTGACTTCCAGTTCTACGCGACGGTGCTGTTCGTGAAGCAGCATCTGCTTGGGGAGTGAGAGCCTGGGATTGAGCCCCGCAATACGGCGAGACTCCACAGGGAATCGTCTCAAGCTGCTGTCACCCGCCCAGCATCAGATATGACTGGCGCTCGAGCATTGATTCGATCGCTGCTGAAGATCGTTCCAAAGGAGACTGAGATGGTCAGGACTGAATTGTTGTTTTTGACTCTTGCCGTTTGTTTCGTATTCCCAGGCACTTCCGTTCAGGCCGATGACGAGTTTCAGGAGCAGGCGCAAACGGCCCTCGTGGTCCTGAGGCCGATACAGGTCGAGACTGAAAAGCTCCTGCATGCCGGAGAATGGCAGGCCGCGAATCGGATGCTGCTGGAAGTGTTTCCGGATTCCACACGTACATCGGCTCAGGCCTTTGTTCTTGGCAACTTGCTGTTTTCGATTGATCCCGAGACTTCCCGCCAGTTGCATCAGCGCGTCGCCCGAGAACTGCCCGAGAATCCCTCTGTTCAGTTGGAATGGGGAATGCATCAGCATCGGGGAAAGGAGTACGAAGGGGCGGCGGCCAGCTATGAAGTGTTCCTGAAGCAATCAACAGACAGTGCCTCGATGCACGGGCTTCAGGCCGAATGCCTGATCCGAATGGGAAAAGTTAAGGAAGCCGTCAATGCCTGGCAGCGGTCTGAACAGGCGCAGAACGGGACCCTTGAGGACTTTGAAACTCTGGTCTGCGAGATCAATGGCGGCTTCTGTCCACTTCGCGAGCGAGCTCAACTACGTCTGAAAGCAGCGACGGGAGACCTTGAGGCAGCAGCCAGTTTGATTTTGCTGGACTGCAGTTTTCAAAAGGACTGGTGGAATAGTCCGATGGAAAGAAAGTACCTGGAAAATGACCTGAAGTTACTTCGAAGTGTAATCTTCGAAGATGTCTCGGACCTGAACGAGATTGTTTGTGCCGGAGATTGCATGCTGGTTCCGCCCGAAGACAAAGACCGAGTTCGGGAGGTTTTGACCGGTTCAGGCTTCCTGTTTGACAAACAGCATACGTTGCCGAAGCGAAGCCAGTTGGTCTCGTTGATGTTGAATGTCGTCGACAGCCGGAAACTGCTGTCACCAAAGGAGATCATGGATCGCTGGAAAAAACCAATTCTTGCTCGAGCCAAAGAAGCGATGGATGCCGACCTGTTTAACGTGATCGCTCATTTCCATATCGGGTCAGACGAGTTGCAGCACATCCAGCAGACGGCCTGGGATGCGACCGGAGATGTTCGGTTCGCCAGCGGCCTGCTCTTCGCTTTGTCATTCGAAGAGGATTTCCATGTGGACGACCCAAGGTTGATCAAGGCTTTGAAACAGTTTCCCGAGGATTCCCAGATTGCTGATGCACTCGTTCGATGCACAGCGCGCGCCGGGCAGCCGCTGAATGAGGCTCTGATTCACGCAATCAAGGCGGAATACACGAAATTCTCCATCGGAGGAGTTCTGCAACTCAGACCCTCGGCCCGAAAGCTTCGAAGTTATTTCATCGCTTTGGCCAAGCTGATTGACAATCCATAGCGGTAAGACTGCAGATGGCAACTGTCGTTGAATCGCGTCGTTAACCGACGCTGTCTCAAAGGCGACGTGCTGCAGGATGGGCCTTGCGATGACTTGTCCCAACTCTCGCTTTTCGACACCGCCATTTCACTTGTATAGAGGCTGGTAGCTCACAAACGCAATCCGTTGACTATCGGGAGACCAGGAAGGAACGTTGATGGTCCCTTGGCCGCCGTAGAGCTTCGCGAGGATTTTGATGGGTCCGCCGTTTGTGGGAATCATGCGCAGAGCAACGTCCTGATTTTCCGGATGGCCCTGCACTTGAGCCTCGTAGGACAGGAATGCGATCCAGCGACCGTCCGGTGATGGATGGGGAAACCAGTTGTTGAATTCGTCAGACGTCACTTGCTGCTGGTCTGTTCCGTCGGTGTTCATTCTCCAAATCTGCATTGTGCCGCTGCGTTCTGAGTTGAAGTAGATGGTCTTTCCGTCCGGGGAATAATCCGGCCCGTCGTCCAGGCCGGCAGCCGCCGTCAGTCGCGTTTCAGGCCCACCCGTCGCTGGAATGGTAAAGATGTTGTAATCCCCGTCGCGCTGCGCGCAATAAGCCAGTGTTTTGCCGTCAGGCGACCATCCGTGCCAGTACGATGGCGCGGCTTCGGTGATGAGCCTTGGCATGCCCCCCTCGATCGGCAGCGTGTACATCCGGGATCCGCCGTCTTGTGTCTGATCGCTGATGACCAGGGTCTTCCCATCGGGGGAAACGCCATGATCGTTGTTTAGTCGCGTCAATGTCCCGGTTTTGATTCTGCTGGAGTCACCTCCATTGACCGGAATGCGATGGAGGGCACCGCGACTGTTGTAGATCAGTGCTGCTCCGTCAGGCGTCCAGTTTGGTGCTTCAATGTGATCCGGCGTGTGCAGGACGACGCGACGGTCGGTCGACTGAATCGCGATGGTCTCAAGCGTACTCTCGAATTCCTCCGTCGAGACGCCGGGAGCAAGTTGTTCCAGTGAGACGTCTGAAAATACGGCTGTCTCCACTCGATCTGCGTCATGCGCGCAGACGCCCAGGCCAACATAAAATGACTTCTCAAAGTTAATCCGAAAGATTCCACCCGCCGGCTTCATCTCCTGAGCGGAATCTCCGACTGACATCGAAACGTAAGCGCCGCGTTTTTCGATGCGAATTCGCTTCGGTGCGGTGACGTTGGACTGAATCTCGTGGGTGTGGTCACCTTGTGACTCGCGGTACTGAATGGAACACAAACCATCACCATGCACAACCGCGTCGGCGTAGGCAGAGTCGGGATCAAGCGTCTGACGAAAGATCAGGCAGGCCTTACGGTGCGGATTGCCGCCCTCTGTCGGCCAGATGATGTCAGCGGCAAGAGTGACATCTCCGTCCAGTTTCTTCCAGACAAAGTGAAAATCATCCTTGTCAAACCACATATTCGAGCCGGCCGCCGACAGCGTATAGGCATGCTTGGCATCGTCGAACGAACTGGCACCCGGTGTGGAATGGCTGCCAACATCCACTCGTCCTTCAAAAATGCCGAGTGAACTCTCGGGTGCCTGCATGGCATCCACTGGAAACGTGAAGAGGAGGGACAACGCCGCACCAAAGAATCGGATTGTGTTCATCGCGGACTTTCAAGACGTATCGTGGTGGAATTCCATTCGAGGTTGTCGATACCAAAGCGTGGCATTGGTAACGTTCGATTCCCTGCCACGCAATGGACCGCGAATGCGGAAGTTCGTGAGACTCCGGATCGGCTGGGCGATGGCGGCTCACAAAGAACGAGCCAAACCAGTCTTGATCCCTGCGACTCAGCCTCGTGGATCGAGCGGCTGGGCTCCGTGCTGTTACGATCGCACAGAATCTGGTTCAACGACAAATGAAGTGCGCGGAGGAGGACTGGTGTTTAAACCGCGAATGGACGCGAATACACGCGAATAGTGGCAGCGATCCAGTGTGGGTTTATTTCGAATGACTCTTCAAACGGTGCGGGCTCTGAAGTCATGGCACGAGAACAACTGATTTTGCCCGTGTTTTTTGATTTTATTCGCGTCCATTCGCGTCCATTCGCGGTTCAGAACTGTTTTCCATCGTCGCTTCCAAAGTTTTTCACGTCCCGATCCGTGCTCAGTTCGCCTACACCAATAATTTCCTGGATTCTGAGCGGCGCACATCATTTGTCGTTGAACCAAGAATCCGCCATCACAATGACTGCGCAGTGCCGTCGCACGGATGACAATGGCAACGTAAAGAGATAAACTCCTTCTCGACGATTGCGACACAACCCTTGTGAAAAACACGTCTTGGCTGCTTCATCAATTCGAATTCCTGTTTCGGCATCGCCTTCGCACTGCAGCTGGCTATGCAGGAAATTTCGGACGGAATCGGATTCACATATTGAAAGTGTTCAAGCCGGGTTTGTTCAGTGCGAAGAAGTGTGCGAGCCAGCCACGGAGCAACTTGACTGGTGTCCAATCATTTCAGCGTTGCGTCACAGTTCCAGAGACCTGAACAACCCGGCGGAAGTTTTCCCCGAATCAGCTCAAGACCAGGAGGATCGACAATGAAGCGATTCATAATGATAGGAGTGGTACTTGGAGGCTTGATGGTTGCAACAGCGTCGGATGCAAAGGCTGATCATCGGTCTGGCGGAGGCGGAAAATCCCGTTTCGCTATCTCCGTCAGCCACCGCAGCGGATTCACCAATTCGGGGTCGTCCTTCGGTCGTCGTTACCGCCCGCAGTCCAGCGGATATCCTGTCAGCGGTGGCGGGTATTATGGCGGTGGCTATGGAACTAATGGCGTCTACGGAGGCGGCTATTATGGTGGCGGCTATGGACCTTACGGCGTCTACGGCGGAGGGATCTATGGAGGCGGTTACGGCAACGGAATCTACTATCCGATCTTCTCCGTGCCGATCTATGTGGGCGGTTTCGATGGACACAGCATTGGCCATCATGGTGGCTTCGACGCCCATCGACATTGCCCTTAGGCTCAAATGATTCGCTGGCATCTGACTTGTGTGTGACAGGCCAAACGCGACGAACCGCGTGTCTCAACACCTGCGGGTTCTTGTTGAGCCCCTCGGCACCGGGAATCTCCACTGACTCATGGTCAGATGCTGCCCTCGATTCGAGTCATTTCATAACATGGCCTGATGCAGACGAATCGCCCGCTACACAGCCCTGGAGTCCTTCGCATCGCCGTTCTGGGGGGCGACGGGATTGGACCGGAAGTGACAGCGCAAGCGCTGCGCGTACTCCTTCAGCTCGAATCTCAGTGGAACGGAATGCGGTTTGAACTTCGGCAGTTTTCAGTCGGTGCCGGCGAGTATCTGCAGCGAAGTGATCCGCTGCCCGACGAAGTACTTCGAGGCTGTCGTGACTGCGATGCAATCCTGCTCGGGGCCATGGGATTGCCCAGTGTTCGCTGGCCTGATGGCAGAGAAATGACACCGCAGATCGATTTGCGGGACCATTTCCAGCTGTACTGCGGACTCAGGCCAATCCGGCTGTACCACGCTGACGATACGCCGCTGAAGAGGGTTCAGGCCGGCGCGATCGACTTTGTGATTGTCCGCGAAAGCACGGAAGGCCTGTTTTCAGCCAGGCTGTCTCAAGCTCGTCCGGAGATCGGCGAAGTCTGTGATACGATGCGGATCACTCGGCCAGGTACGGAACGAGTCTGCCGCGCGGCGTTCCGGATAGCCAGGACTCGCCGGAGTTTTGTGACGCTGGTCGACAAGGCCAACGTGCTGCCATCGATGGTGTTTTTCCGTTCGGTATTCGACGAGATTGCGCAGGAGTTTCCGGATGTCCGGACGTCTCATGTGTATGTCGACGCAGCCGCCCTGTATCTGCTGCAGAGGCCGCAGATGTTCGACGTCATCGTGACCGAAAACATTTTCGGAGACATTCTCAGCGATCTTGCGGCCGGGCTGGTCGGCGGCATGGGGATGGCACCTTCCGCGGACATTGGCGACGACTATGCCGTGTTTCAGCCCTCACACGGAACGGCACCAGACATTGCAGGCAAAAACATCGCCAACCCAGTGGCCATGATTCTTTCCGCGGCGATGATGCTGGATTGGCTGGGTACGCCGGAAACTTGCCAGGGTGCCGGACTGATCCGCAACGCCGTGGAACAGGTCCTGAGCGATCCTGCGAATCGCACGGCTGATCTCGGAGGCCTCCTCTCAACTTCAGAGATGACTGGACTCATAATTGCCGCCATGTGACGAGCGTTTGACCTACCACATGCGGGCATATTTTCAATTGACTGTGGCTGCAAGGCGAAATCCGGAGAACGACATTCCCGATGTAATGAGAAATGTGAACGAGGAACTCCAGCGTTGTGATTCAGCCTCGCTGACGCATCGGGTTACTCTTCTGCTGCCGTGCACCGGACACCCAATGAATTGACGCGGATATCCTGGTTTTGACATTCGCCTGGAGCGAACTCGGATGAAACACTCGCCTCGTCTCGCCTGACCGATATAGTACATCCCGTGTCGACGAAGACGTTCCGTTGCCGAGTCCACCGTCAATCCATGAGCCAGCCAGGACAAAACCAACGCGAACCGCGGATCGCCGTCTGGATTATCTGCGGACTATGTCTCACGGCAGGGGTCTGGATCTGGCAAAACTTCGGCCGCGACTCCGGTCAACCGGTTGCGGCCCTTCAGCCGCCTCGTTCACGAGTGCATGCATTGGGGAGGCTGGAACCCGCCGGCACTGTGCTGCAGCTGGCCGCTGAATCCGGCAATGAGGGCGCGGTCGTGGCAGAGTTGCTCATCCGCGAAGGCGACGACGTTGAAGCGGGAGCAGTGCTGGCGGTACTTGACAATCATTTGCGGCGAACGGCGGCATTGAATGAAGCTCAGGCGAAGCTGGAGTCGGCGGAAGCAAAACTGCAACAGACGAAAGCAGGCGCCAAAGCGGGTGACATCGAAGCCCAGCAGGCTGCAGTGAATCTGACCGACGAACAAGCGAAGGTTGCAAAGCGAGACCTTGAGCGGGCGCGCGAGCTGCACCAGAAAAAAGCTCTGGAAGACGAACGGCTGGACGTGAAGAAGTGGGAATACGAACGACTTCTGCTGGAGCACCGCCGGGCGTCCGGTCTGCTGGAGAGTATCCGCGAAATCCGAGCGACCGATGTCGTTGTGGCCGAGAAAGAAATCGCAATTGCTCGTGCCGCAGTCGCGCGGGCCGAAGCGGATTTGAAGTCTTCGGAACTGCGTGCTGCGGCGGCGGGCCGGATTCTGAAGATTCACACGCACCCCGGTGAACGCATCGGAGACCGCGGCGTGATCGAAATGGGTGATGTGCAGCACATGCAGGCCGTGGCCGAAGTCTTCGAAGCCGACATTGCTCTGCTGGACATCGGAATGCCGGCGGAAGTTCTAATGGACGGATCCGGCGACAGAATTCAGGGCACCATCCGTGAGATCGGCAATCTCGTGGCCAGAAAGATTGTGCTCACGAATGATCCTGTCAGTGATACCGATGCCAGAGTGGTGGAAGTCCGCATTCAGCTTGATGCAGCACAGCTTCACAAGGTCGCGCGCCTTTCCAATGCACGCGTCGAGGTCTTCATCGATCTTACCAGGCAGGATGTGGAATCGAGTCAGATCACGGACCGCGGTCCGCGATAGTTGCGGTTTGTTCCGCACATCCCGGGTGCGAAGGCCGCTTTGTTCGCGGAGCGAATAGCGGTGTTGGTACAGCAATTCTACTGGCGGACAGAGTCATGTTGTCGAGTTTCGACGTTGCCTGGAGTCAGCTCAGCTATCACAAAGTGAAGCTGGCCGTGGCGGCGGCTGGTGTGGTGGTGGCCGTAATGCTGATGCTGGTACAACTGGGCATCCGCCGTGGTGCGCTTGATAACAGTGTGGCCATCGCGCGCCGTATTACAGCGGACCTGGTGATTGTCAGCCCGAGAACGAAAACGATCTTTGCCTCCGCTGCGTTTCCCCGTCGATTGCTGTTCCGGATGGGATCGATTCCGGAAGTGATCGATGTGGCCGAGATGTATATGAGTCAGGGGCGATTCCGGAATCCGTGGGACAATCTGGAGTTCCCGGTCAGCGCTTACGGCCTGGACCCGCGTTCACCGATGATGGACTTGCCGGGGCTGGAGGCGTACGAAGACGAGCTGCAGCTTTCGGATCGAGTCCTCTTCGACGGCCTGAGCCGCAGAAACTACGGGCCCGTTCTGGGTTTCCTTGAAAAGAACGGGAGCCTGGATGTCGAAGTGAATCTGCGGAAGATCCGGATCATCGATTCCATCAATGTCGGGATCTCCCTGAACACAGATGGTAACCTCTACATGTCGCACGCGAATTTCCTGCGGCTGTTTCCCGATCGTCAGCCGGGGTCGGTGGATGTCGGCTTGGTCCAGCTTCGAATTGGCACCGATCCACAGTCTGCCAAACAGCAACTGCAGCCGCTGCTTGGGCGGGAAGCCAGAGTATTGACCTGTGACGAGCTGATCGATCAGGAGATTGCGTTTGTCCGTGAACACGCGCCGCTCGATTTCATTTTCGGGATGGGTGCCGCAGTCGGCTTCTTCATCGGCTTTGTCGTGGTGTATCAGATTCTTTACACGGAGGTCACGAACCATCTGCCTCAGTATGCCACGCTGAAGGCAATGGGCTTTTCAGATCGCTACCTGCTGCGAGTCGTCCTGAGTCAGGCACTGATCCTGTCTTTGCTGGGCTATTTCCCCGGCTTTATCATGGCACTGGGAGTTTATCGAGTCGCCACGAACGCAATTCAGATGCAGTTTTCAATGACGCTCGAACGAGCGGCCTTCGTGTTCGCACTGACGATCATCATGTGCGGTTTGTCGGCCATGATTGCAATCCGCAAAGTCAAAACGGCAGACCCTGCGGATGTGTTTTGATTTGCTGGTCAGTTCTGCAATCCAATCGAACCAGTCCAAGGCAGCGAACGTTCATAAGAGATCAGGGAATGCTCTGGACAGGGCCTTCTGGCTGGCGGCGGGCAGTGATCCTGGCTGCACGATGCTGATCTTCGTTTTTTGGAGAACAACTGTAAGGCAAACCGGGAATGCAAAAAAGGACGGGTCTGGAGACCCGTCCTACGGAGGAAGTTGGTGGCCAAAGATTCAGAGTTCTCTCAGTTCTTTGGGTCCGCGACCGGAATGATTGGCATTCCGGCCTGAACGGTGGTTCCGGCACAGTCGCCGCCGGCACAGCCAGTCATGATTCCGGCAGAACCCGGAGCACAGGTGGACGTGCAGCAGACGGTTTCCGGAACCAGCACGCAGCGAGTATAGGGCACCTGACGCATCACCTGGCGACCGACCATTTTTGTGCAGGTCGTCTGAACTTCGCGAGGAACGGCACGGCAGACTCGATGAGTCGTCGTGTATGGCACCTGCTTGGAAACGCAGTAAGGAATCTGGCGAGTCCTGGTTTCGCTGACCATCCTGCAGACCGAATACGGAATCTGTCGACTCCTCTGTTCACTGACCATCTTGCAGACCTGATAGGGAATCTGCCGGGTCTTCGTTTCACTTTCCATCCGGCAGACTCGATACGGAATTTGCTGCACCATTTCCTTCGCGACCATGCGTGTGACCTGAATCGGCACGGTCTTCACCACAACTTCCGGTACATAGCGCGTCACTTGTACCGGACAGTTCTGCCTCACAACCTGAGGAATCATGACGGTGTACGGAATCTGTTGCTGAACAACCTGCGGGCACCAGACTCGTCGGCAGACCTGCCGTGGCGGGCACTGAGTCATACACACCTGAGGACCGCAGGGACCGCAAACGATTCTCGGGATTACAGGACCAGGAATGCTCTGTGTCTGAGTCACCCAGTTTCCGACTGTCCGCTGGACGCAGCGAGTGCGGGTTTCCGGTCGCATGACTGTGTAGCAGCGTTCCTGCTGAATCGTCTCGGTGACACACTTCATGACGGTCTGACGGCATTCCTGCTGAATCGTTTCACAGACTGGCTGCTGGATCGTATAACGGCATTCGCGAACTTTGTCTTCCCACACCGGTCGCTGAACCGTGTAGTTACATTCGCGATAGAGCGTTTCCACAACAGGACGCTGAACGCAGTACGTTTCTTCCCGCACAGCCGTTTCCGTAACCGGTCGGCAGACCGTGTATGATTCTTCGCGGCAGGCCGTTTCCTGTACTGTTCGGTAACAGGTTTGCTGGACGTCTTCGAACACGTTTTCAACGACTGTTCGGGTTGAAGTGTATTCCTGAGGCTCGTAAACGGTTTCGCAGACGGTTCTGTAGCAGGTTTCGGAGGCGACACGGCATGTTGTGTAGCACGAGGCTGGTGCGCACGCCGCAGTCGGACAGCAGTTGTAAGATGGAACTCCGCAGAGCCCCGCATTTCCGCTCTGCGGAAACGCCGCCAAGACTGCTAAGGCCACAAGAACAATTCGAATGTGCATGATTTTAGCTCCGCCATCAATCAAGAGCCCGGAATTTCAAATGCCCGCGACTCCACACGTTGACTGCGGCGAATGGCCGCTGTCCCTTCAGATTACCCACACCGGAAAACTGGACTCAAAGACAATCTCAGTTCAAAGTTGTTTTCGTCAACGAAAGGCAACAAACTTCCGGCTAGCCAAACAGCATATCGCGGGAAGACAGCGCAGTGTGGGTCGTCTGCAATGGATGCGAAGGAATCGCGATGCTGAAACGCAACAGGTCCGTGAAAAGTGCATGGACGGTGAGTCGCGAACAGTCGATCGCGGCTTACTTTGCCTTGGAATGATGCTGTTTGGCAACACATCGCTGTGAGTGGTTCAATTCCCCGGAAGCAGATCAATGAACGCTGCAGCTCTTCGCACCCGCTATGACGCCGTCATCATCGGTAGCGGGCATAACGGCTTGGTTGCGGCGGCGTATTTGTCGAAATCGGGACTGTCGGTGCTGGTGCTGGAACGAAGCGACTACCTCGGCGGAGCAACGGCATCGAAGCAGATCTTTCCGGACTACGATGCCTGGCTGTCCCGGTATTCGTATCTTGTCTCGCTCTTCCCGCAGCGAATTCGTCAGGAGCTTGGACTGACGTTTGAAACGCGTCGCCGCAGGACAGCGTCATTCACGCCTTACACTGGCTCGACGGGTCTTCAGCAGGGACTGATACTTTCGAATGTCGACGAAGCTCGATCGAAGGCATCCCTGCGGGAACTCTCTGGCAGCGATTCTGCCTGGCGCGATTATCAGAGATTGCTGGAACTGGAATGATCCCTGGCAGAGATCGCATGGCCGTCGATGCTCGAGCCGTTGCGAAACCGCGCAGACTTTCAGAACGCATTGAAAACCCCTGACCAACGGGAAGCATGGCAGTCGTTCATTGAACAGCCGTTGGGAGAAGTCATCGAGCGATTCGCGAGACACGACGTGCTGCGCGGACTGCTGATGACCGACGGCAAGATTGGCGTCTTCACGCACCCTCACGACGCATCACTTCTTCAGAACCGGTGCTTTCTGTACCACGTTATTGGAAACGGGAATGGCGAGTGGCGCGTTCCTGTTGGCGGAATGAGGGCACTTGTGAAGTCGCTCGTCGATTGCTGCGGTGACGTGACGTTTCTGACAGATGCCCCGGCTTCGGCAATTCACCGAGGTCCTGAAGCACACTCGGTGATTTTCAGCCTGCAGGGGAAAGTGCATGCCGTCGATGCGACGCGTGTGCTGGTCAACGCCGGACCGCGGACGATGGCTCGACTGCTCGGCGAATCGTGGAATCCGATTCCGACCGACGAGGGTTCCGTCGTCAAGATCAACATGCTGCTGCGACGGCTCCCTCGAATCAGGGCGGCAGGTGTCACTCCGGAAGAAGCGTTTTCCGGTTCATTCCATCTTGATGAAGGTTACGAGCAGATGCATTCATCGTATCAGACGGCTCTCAGAGGTCAGCTTCCTGAGCCGGCTCCCTGCGAAATGTACTGCCACACGTTGACGGACGATTCCATCCTGTCGCCGGACCTCAGGGCACAGGGCTTCCAAACGCTGACTCTGTTTGGGCTCGATGTGCCGTATCGACTCTTCACTCAGGATCACGACGCACGCCGCGAACGAATCAGGCAACTGTACCTTTCGGCGCTGGATCGAGTCTGCGGCGAGCCGTTTCAGGAGTGCATCGCACGAGACCGCGACGGTCAGCTGTGCCTGGAGATCAAGACGCCTCAGGAACTGGAACGGGAACTGGATCTTGACCTTGGCAATATCTTCCACAACACGCTGTCGTGGTTCTTTACCGATGATCCCGACACAGTCGGAACGTGGGGTGTTGAGACTTCGCATCCGCGAATCTACCGAGCAGGTTCATCCGCGGAACGTGGCGGCGCAGTGAGCGGCATCCCGGGTCGCAATGCCGCAATGTGTATCCTCGGAGAACTGGGGATCCGCGTCCCCGGTCAACGTCGGTCGTAAGGTCCTGTCTAACATTAAGACCGCGATTTCGTGAGCCGCAAGGCGCTCGCCGCGGGTCGTCTCGCCGCCACCCGCGGCGAGCGCCTTGCGGCTCACAATCCCGGAATAGAAACCTCGCGAACACACTGCCGTCTGACGAAATCGGGCACGGCTCCGGCAATTCCTGCTGATGCCCGTTACTTCGGCACTCCCGTTAGAATCAGTCGCCCACTATCCGCGAGTCGCACGAGCATGCCAAGGACGGCCATTGAGTCCCGGATTTGCTCGGTCGCTTCTGCAGAACTCGGACGACCCGCATCTGTAAGCCAGAGTCGTTCCGAGACCGCATCCGCATGTGCGGTCAACTGCGACGAGCGGGAGCGGATTGCCTGATTGAGCTGATTGGCCAGATCGACCGCAGGGACCTGAAGGCCCCGCGCATTCAGCACGGAAAATTCGCGATCATCGTCCGCGATTGTCATGGTCAGCTCGCACGCCGGGATCGCGCTGTCCTCATGCAATGCTCGTGCGATGATTTCAAGCCCGGTGAAATCCGCGAGCCACGAGCATCGCTGACGGATGAGCAGATCATCGGAACGGACAAGAATTCGCAGCGTACTTCGCTCCGGGAACCAACGGGCCAGCCAGCGGCGATATCGCTCTTCAAATTCCTCGACGCGATGTGTACCCGACCGGCGAGTCAGACGGCGCGACCATGCTCGGCGCTGCTCCGCGTCTGGCAGTTGCAATCTCAATACCGGGTGTGAAGAAATGCTCAACAGCCGCTGCTCAACAGTTTTGTCATCGTACTTCAGTCGCTCCAGCAGCTCAGCGATACGCTCGTCGCGACCAGGAAGCAGCGGTTCTGAACTCGGCAACTGCGGACCACTTCCGTCCGGGGAAATACTGACATGCTGCAAGCGAATGCCGAATTCCTTCCAGATGACCGGAAGCGAATCGCCTTTGCGGTCGTAAGCATCAAGTCCTGTCCATGCGGCACCGTGAGCCGCACCAGTGACGAAGATCGCGCCGGAACATTCCGAAAAGGTGCGGGCTGCCTCAAGAATCGATGCCGCGGTGCAGCGTCCGATATCAATCACAGGCAACCCAAACTCACGGATCGAAGCGACCACGCCGACAAAAATGTCGGGCGATGAGCTGCGCCAGTCGTAGCCAACGACGATTGCGGCCTGCGGCATGATGCCTGGTTCGATGCCCTGCACATCTGCGAGTATTGGAGAAGTCCCCTCGCGACCTGCAGGCATAGCGCTCGCGTCCGACGGCCGCAGAGCAGATTGTTCGTGAAAGCAACTGCAGAACACTCGCACCAGATCGGCCACAGTGCGACGGTCCAGTTCGTTGATGTACGGTCCGCGGATCCCGAACTCAGTCCGGCGAATTCCGTCCGCCCGTAATTCTCGAACGCAATCCGTCTCCTGCACAGTCCGCTCGGCCAGACCTTCCGAATGCATCCGCCATTCACACTGATCACAGTTCGGCCACGCGGCATTCAGCCGGGCCAGATGGACCGCACGTGTCACGGATTGAGTGCTTCCGGGACACACGAATGGTGAAGCTGCCGCGCTGCTCAGATCCATCAAAGCTGATTCCCGTTCCGTCGTCGCAGTCGCCAGTTGGGTTCCATGATCGTCCGACACGCTGCCGGAGCCCGACCCTATTCATCAGCGTCCTCGGTGTTGTAGGAAATCAAGCTGTTGACCGGCAGCGATTTCAGACGGTCTCGGCCTTTCAGGAATGCCAGTTCGATCACGAACGCTGCACCGATCACTTCGGCATTTTGTCTCTGAGCCAGTCTCAGACAGGCTTCAATCGTGCCGCCAGTCGCAAGCAGGTCATCCACCAGAAGGACTCGGTCGCCAGCGGTGACGGCATCGCAGTGGATCTCGAGCGAGTCGGAACCATATTCAAGATCGTAACTGAATCGATGCGTCTCAAACGGCAGCTTTCCCGGCTTGCGAACCGGAACAAACGCCGCATCCAGCTCCATTGCCAAGGGTGCTCCGAAGACAAACCCGCGGGCTTCCGCGGCCAGCACTGTCGTCACACCGGCATCCCGAAACGGCAGCGCCAGTCGTCGAATGACATCTTTCATCGCTGTGGCGGATTTGAGCATCGGTGTGATATCACGGAACATGATCCCCGGCTTCGGGAAATTCGGGATGGACCGGACGTACTGTTTCAAATTCATGAGCCAACCTCGTCGCAGAAAAACACGCCACTCACCAAAGCGTAACTGGTTCCTGCGGCACTGCAAATGGCCGAACAGTGGTTTAACGCCCAGCCGCAGGCGCCGGCTGTTCGTGCAACACAAAACGCCCGTGACTCTGAGTCCCGGGCGTTGCAGTGTTCGCGCTCGACGATCAGCCGCATACTTACTTTGCGAGTTCCGCTTCCAGCACGCTGATCACTTCGTCTGCGTCCGGTTTCGTTCTCGGACTGACACGGCCAACAACGGTGCCGTCCTTAGCCACAATGAATTTTTCAAAGTTCCAGCTGATCTTGTCCTTCTTCGCCGGTTCGCTCTTCAGATAATCATGTGCCGGTTCCTGCTTCTTGAGGTACGCATACAGTGGGTCCTGCTTTTCTCCGTTGACCTGCACTTTGCTCATCATCGGGAACGAAACCTTGTAGTTTTCCGAGCAGAATTTCTTGATGTCTTTTTCAGTCCCCGGTTCCTGACCGCCGAACTGATTACAGGGAATGCCCACGACCACAAGACCTTTTTCGTGGTATTTGTCGTGCAGAGCCTGCAGCTGCTCGTACTGAGGAGTCAGGCCGCACTCGCTGGCAACGTTCACAATCAAGAGAACCTTGCCCTTGTAGTCCGACAGAGCGACTTCTTTGCCGTCGATGTCCTTCATTTTGAACTCATGCACGGATTCCGCGGCCATCGCCGATCCCCCTGTCACAAATGCCAGTGCCAATGCCAGTGCCAATGCCAGTGAATGCCGGTACTTCATGAGCAGTGCTCCTCTTGAAACCAAGTCACGAAACGCCGAAGAGAGGCTGACTCCGAAAGATCGTTGTTCGCTGCCGCTCACGGTCTACTGCCATCATTGTTACCCGGCCAAATGCAAAGGCAAGTCACAGCCGGACTTTCGCGGGTCGCAACTTCATGCAAGCGGATGCAGAGCGATTGCTCGTTTAACACCCCAGCTGGAGGCACCGGCTGGTCTCGCACCTTGTGAGCCACCCTACAACAGCTCCCGAATCACCGAGCCATCGCAAACCGGCACCGGGCGGCCATCGCTCATGTGATAAGTGATGTTCCTGGCCTCGTAGCCCAGAGCCGCGAACACCGTCGCATGAACGTCGGCTGGAGTGATTGGTCGAAGGCGAGGATACGCACCCGTTGCATCGGATTCCCCAATCACCTGACCGCCGCGGATTCCTCCTCCTCCCAGCACCATCGAATAGCATTGCGGCCAGTGGTCGCGGCCTGCGTCTTTGTTGATCACCGGAGTTCTTCCGAAATCTCCCATCCAGATCACGAGCGTCTCATCCAGGAGACCACGTTCCGACAAATCATCCAGCAAGGCGACGAATGCCTGTTCCATCGGCGGCACGAGGCGATTCTTCAGCTGATGGAAATTGTCCTTGTGAGTATCCCAGGTAATGCTCGGCCCGTTGACAGTCGTCACGAAGCGACTGCCGGCTTCCACCAGTCGGCGAGCGAGCAAATGAGACTGCCCCCAGCTGTGTCTTCCATAGCGATCGCGAACGCTGTCGGACTCCTTTGAGAGATCAAACACTTCGCTCGCGGCATCCGAACTGATCAGCCCAAGAGCTTTCGCTCGCTGGACATCGATGTCTCCAGCGACCTCGGACGCGACAGGAATGCCACGCATCTCCAGTGTCTGCAGCAGCGATGTCCGGTCCAGCAGACGCTGCGAACTGACGGTCTCCTCCAGCTGCAGTCCCGGAACCCTGAATCCACTGGCATTCGGATCGGCGTTCAGAACGAACGGATCGAAGCGACTGCCCAGACATCCACCAAATTGGCCGGGCGTCACGTACTTCATGCTGTCGCAGTGCGGAAACGGAGTAATCACATACGGCGGCACACCAGCCGAATAGCCGTCTCGCTGAGCCAGCCATCCGGCCAGTGAGCCAAAGCTCGGAACATCCGCACGGCCGGGATTGATCAGAGTACTGTCAATCCGATACGGCTTGCCGACGATCGACCAGTGCATTCCCGAGTTGTGTCCGCCGTGATTGTGATGCAGCGTACGGACAATCGAAAGGCGGTCCATTCTCTGAGCGAGTTGCGGCAACAGTTCCGAGATTTCGATTCCGGGAACGCGGGTCGGGATGGGCTGAAACAATCCGCGAATTTCGGACGGTGCGTCGGGTTTCATGTCCCAGAGATCAAGATGGCTCGGCGCGCCGCAGTTGAAAATCAGGATGACTGATTTGGCTCGTGCGGTCTTCGTGGTCTTTCCACTATCAGGCGCGGACGATTTGGTGCCTGCCTGTGCGACGCTTCCCCAGAATTGATTCAATGCACCCAGGCCCGCAGCTTGCAGCCCGACTGCCGAGATCCAGTCGCGTCGCGATGCGGGAGCATGCGTAAAAGCATTCTCGTTGAGTGCGGAGGTGTGTCGCATGGAGTTCTCCAGGCAGGACGCTTGTCGGAGATGACCGTTTCGGCCCAAGGCGGGACTCAAAGGATAATCCGGCAATCGTGCATCGTCGACTGCAGACCGGGGATTCGGGGAGATAGGGGGACATCTGAAACTCGATGCGGCCCGGTGAGCCGGGAGTCGTCAGTCCCCGGATTCGTCACCGCAGAATTTCACCTTCACTCCGCATCGCGAATTGATTCAGTATTCGCCTTAGCGGATAACGTACAATCGTTGGAATGGAACGCGCCGCACTACCCACAGTCTGCCTCACCGAGGCAGGTACGTTATTTGTCTGAGACGGACTTCTGCCCGGACTATGAACTACTCACATCTCATTACAATCGAAGCGGAAAAACGCAGCGGGCAGCCTTGTATTCGCGGCCTTCGCATGACAGTTCAGGACGTCCTGGAATATCTCGCTTTCGGTATGTCGATCGACGAGATTTTGGCAGATTTCCCGGATCTGACCGATGAAGACATCCGCGCGTGTCTCGCGTTTGCCGCGGATCGTGAACGCCGACTGCGGGTCATCCCGCTCCGATGAAACTCCTCCTCGATCAGATTGACTCCACGGCCACTTTCAGCGGACAGTCTTCACCGCCCGAATCCGCCCGTCGATATCGAGCCAGAAGTGCTTTGGATCGCTGGGCCAGCATCCGTCGCACTTCACGTCGCTTGCCGCGTTCTTGAGAGATCACCATGGAATCGTAAGCGGTGGTCTGATGCCGCAGCCAGGCAATGACGGCGGCTTCCGCTCGTTGTTCGACCGGGATGCGCTTTGTTCGAGCGACAGTACCGCTGCCGACCGGCGTTGCATGATCGGCGACAGCACGAGCAAGGCGCTGAGCAAGCTCCGAATGGCCAGGATGAAATGCGAGAAACGTCAGCACGGCGTCGGTGAAATCGTCGACGTACCCGGTCTGAGTCTTCTCCCGGCGTTTTGCGTCTGCCACTTTTCGTTTGGCGAATCCTTCGGTCGATCGCTCGGCTTCCAGGTCTGCCCGAATGCGATCGATCGTCTCGCCCAGAGCCCACACGCCCCTCGAGAACAGTTTCCGTCCTTTCTGTTCCTGCACGACCCAATGATCTCCAGCCGCTTTGACGCGACGAGTCAATGCCGCATCGCCGGGAGGCAGCAGGCTCCAGTTCTCCGGGACGGTCAGCACACTACCATCGGCGCTGCGCACCATGTTCGGCCTGGGACCGGGCGTGAAGGTCCTGGCGTCGACAATCACGGCCGGTCTCCATAATGCACGGCAAGCCACACTGTTGCCTCGTGCGGCAGCGTCCACACGATTCGATGCTTCCTGTGAGCCGGGATCCGCACATGGTCACCGGGTTTCATGTGAATTGGCTCATGGTCACCCTCAAAAAGCAATCCGGCTTCGCCTTTCAGCAAAACCACCCACTCCGCCATCACCTGATCGTACCAAAACCCTTCCGGACTGGCTTGACCGCCGGAAATAATCCGCTCGATGCGGACGTGACTGGTCTCCGCCAGAATCTCAAGACACTCTTCGGAACGATCGACAACCGTATCGGAAAAGAGATTGCTACAGACTTGGTCCGTCATGACTGTCCTCCCGGTCTTCTCGAATGATTCTACAGGGATTGCCCGCCGCGAGTACTCCTTCGGGAAAGTCCTTCGTCATGACACTCCCGGCACCGATCACGGTCTTTGAACCGATCGTCGCTCCAAGGCAGTTGATCGCGCCACCGCCAACCAAACGTCTGAACCAATCGGAACGGGCTTCCCGAATTCCTGAGTTCGCCGAGATAGATGTTGCTGCCGTAATCGCAATAAAACGGAGATTGCATCCAGACGGAATTCCCGCCGCTGCCAAATAGCTCGGAAAGGATGCGACGTCGGACTGCGTGATCTCGATCGCGACCGGCATTCAAATCATGGCAGAGGTCTCTCGCCCGCTCTCTGGCCCGAATCAATTCAGGATCGAGAGCATCGTAGAGCTCGCCCGCCAGCATTTTTTCTTTTTCAGGGCGCATGAATCACCTGTGCGACAATCCTTTCCGGCCAGTTCAACGCACGTCGTGCCGCTGCAATGTCGAACCGGTGCGGAGAAATGGCGCAGTGTTCCGGCTCCCTACTGTTCGGCTTGAAAACTTTCCACCACGCCTGACAATGCTGCGAAGTTGAGCCTGTTAGCGTCACAGAATCCAACATTGCCATCAGATCGCGTCACAATCCGAAAGACAACACTTCCTGCAGCCCCTTGAGCCCGAATTTCGCCGACCGCATGGAAAAAGTGGAGAATCCGGGTATGGTTTCTCCGGTTTCCGTGTCGAGACTGAGAGGAAAACCGCCCAGTCGGGTGCGCAGATGCTGCACTGCCGTGCTGCGTCGCTCAAGAGTCGTCAGGTTCAGCCGCATCGCCTCTGTTGGAAACCTGCAGTTTTACAGTATCGAGCGCCCGTAGCTCAGTCGGATAGAGCGACCGCCTTCTAATGCGTGAAGGGATGCCACAAACATTGTCGTTTTCCAGTGTTTTCTGCGGTTAAATCATTTCTGAATTGTTCACAGAATCATCTGAAAATGACCGTTGCGGGTGTCGCGACACCCGTTCGATTGCAATGGCTTTGCCGAGACGCGATGCTTTCGACATTGCCAAACAGTCCCCGGTCGATACGAAATGGGTACACTTGCGTGAAACCACATTTGCAGTCATTGATTTTGGCAAACCAAGTTTTTCAAGACAAAGAGTCGAACAACTTTGTGATTGCCGGCACGTTCAACCGTCTGCAGTTTCGGCACGTTCAGCCGAATGAAGGCGGCGGTTTGCCAGAGCCATTGGCACAACCGCAACAAAAATCAATCAACGAGTTACGCCGGGCTGGATCTCCGTGGCTCTATTTCAGTCTGACTGATATCGTTGGACAAGTGGCGTGTTCAATTCGCTACGTCTTCCTCAAAGACAATCAAGTGTTGTTTTCAACCAAGTTCACAATTGACTCGAATGATAGACTTGCGACGTTTGAACACAAATTGGCGTTGCCACAGCTACCGATCATTGGACCCGGGCAATACGCAATTGAATTTTTTGCACACGATGAAATGATTGGCTCACTTCGAGTGATGGCTGTCGATGACGAAAGCAAGGCCGGAGAATTTAACGATGAACAACATTGAGCAAATTGCAGGCGTCGGGAAACCAGAAGTGGAAATCCACTGGATTGAGTACCCCGCAGGGACTTGTTTTGAATGCAGGGTCGGACTGCTGCGAGAGTCCGACGGTAGTTTTAGTATCTACGCTATCAACCTTCCGGGCGTTGCTAGTCAGGGAGAAACTGAACCAGAGGCAATTGCCAACATTGTGGACGCATTGGCAGGCGCGCTCGTGGAATACAAATCTGAGGGTGAAATCCCTTGGGCTGACGACTTCATTGAAGGCGAAATCTTTGAACGACGAGTCATAGTAAATCTTGCTGAAGTCGCCGTCGCAGGATAACTACCTTGAACGAGGATGCTCCGCTACCGCAGGTCAATGCACGTGAAGTCATCCGCGCATTGGAGCATGAAGGATTCAGCATTGTACGAACATCTGGAGGTCATGTTCAGATGAAAAAGCCTGGGCATCGATACGTGGTGACTGTGCCGCAACACGGTGCGAAAAGTATCAAACCCGGGACGTTGCGACAGATTATTCGTGGTGCGGGAATCACAAAAGCAGAATTCGTCGATGCTTTGAGATGCACGAAATGAGGATTTCGCAACACTCATCGCAGCTTGTCTCGCTCTGATTTGCTCATCGCCCGCACCTTCCGTTTGTTGTTCAGAAAACGCGGGGCCGGCCCACAACGGACCGGCTTCACGCAATCTTTCCAGTCATCATCTGTCGCATCATCTGCACCATTGCTGACTTTGTGCTCTCATCGAGCCCGGCCAGGAGTGTAATCAGCTCCGCGTTGCTGGTCGCCGCTGTCTCTGCCACCCCTGTGCAGCCATCCGGACACTTCAGCTTGAACACGTCCGGCACAAATACCATGCGAGCCATCGGAAGAGCGCCACGGGCTTCCTGTGCGATCGTTTTCCGGCCAATGGCCCCGTCACGGGAGACCATCAGACTTTTCGAAGCGATCGACCAGCTCGCTCGCATGTTACGCGGATCGGATTCATCAGATCATCGGGAAAGCCCTCAGGGCCTGCAGCCGCTTCGAGGGCGTCCGGGAGCCGCTCGATTACCTTGCGGCATCGGGGGGTGTCCCACAGTCCGCCATATCGCCGAAGTGAGTCGCGAGTTTGCATGAGTACGATTCTCTCGAAGATGTGGCCATCGGTCGCATCGAGCGCCGAATCGAGCCGCTCGGCAAAATCCAGAATCAGACACCGGACCCTTTCGGGGGAAATGCGGCGGTCAGCCGTCATGGGAGGTCGGATTCTTTGCGAAGACGGATCTGATCGACAATCGACCGAGCACTGGGCCGCGACTGGCCGAGAAGAGCCAGGACTCGATTCTTGCCGCCGTCTTCCGGGGCGGTGTCTTCGGCCCCAGGCTTGCCGAAAACTCGATCCAGCAAAAGTTTTGCCGCCGCGATATCTCCAGATTTTGCCGCGGCAACCAGAGTTGCCGCAATTTCAGCCACGTCCTCAAGCGAAACTGCGGTAACGAATGCCTGCCGCAGTTCGGCAGCCCGTGATGTCCGACCGGCAGCCGCCTGATTGCCGGAAGCGAATTTTCCTGACGTGTCTCGGCCGTTCGACACCGTTGAATCGGTTGAATTCATGCGAAATTCCTGCGTGATTGCTTTGTGTGTCTCTCATGGTCGGACATGGGCAGGGCGCGCCGATGTCCTTCCTTGAGGAAGGACCCAAACATGGGCCACCCCCTGGCCACCCAGAACCGCAACGCCCTGCCGCATCCGAGGGCGGGACACCCAACGGCAGGACGCGCGGTTTCATTCGGCCAGGGCAGCAGCCTGCAGTCTGGCTGACTCTTCATGCATCGATGTGATCTCTGCCCCGATCATCGCAACCAAGTCCCGTGCGTCCTCCGATCGGGATTCAGAAATCGCTATCAGATTTCGATCATGGTTCATGGCGTGAATTTTCCTGTTCTCCCCAAGGATCGCGAGAGACCGCTGTGCGGCCTTCAGCCCGGCGATTGAGAGTTGCAGCTTGTGCTCGATAAACTTTCGTTTTCGTCGCAGAGTCGGGCTGCACAGCGAACTCAAGGCGTTCATCAAAGCCTGTTTGACCGTGGTAACCTTTCTCAACGCGATGTTTTTTCGATCAAGCTGCAGTATGGCAGCCTGGTCAGCTGCAGTTTCAATTTCCAGAGTCCGGTTGATCGCTACGAGTTCTTCGGTCAGTTCCATTTGACGGGCGGCATCCTTGGCCGACAATGGAGTTCCATCTTTGATACATCTGATTCGCCGCTCAGTAAGTTCCGGTGTCTCCGCGTGAATCTTTGCGGCTTTTTCACCATGAATTGCAACCGCCGTATCGATACGATCGCTTAGCTTTTTGATGCAGGTGTCATTCTCGGACATCATCAGTTCCTTGACCATGATGTCGGCCACCGCCCATTTCAATTCTTCGCGGCGGGCAATTCTCCGTTCATCATCGCCCTGAAGCAAAAATGGATTTTCGCCGAGCAAAGTTTCATAGTTCATGATTGGTCTTCCAAGTAAGTTAGAATTTCGTCGCCGCTGAGAGAGCCAGCGGTGTACAACGCCCTGGCTACTCGAAGAATTGCGGCTGCGTTCCGTGTGACGATTTCAGCCGCAACCCGCTGAGCGAATGCGACGCGGGACGCCCATCGATCGGGTTGATCCTCTCGACCCGCGATTGCCCACAGTGCGAGTTGCCTGGAGTCGCTGACGTACGGCCCTCGCCCGTCTGACGCCCTCGCCAATTGGCAGGCGAGAAACTGTGACGTTCCAAAAATCGGCAGCGTTTCGATTTCGTCAACGGACAACGGTTTCGATTGAACTGACACAGTTGGAGCGGGGTTTTGCTCCGCCAGTTTTTCCGCCGCTGGTCCAGACGCGACGGCAAAAGCCTCCCGATCTCCGAGCAACTCGTCAATCGACGTTTGGCCAGTGCCGTCGTCGTAGAGGACGGCCCCGAGACATCGTCCTCCGAGGCGAATCGCCGAAACGGCGTGCCCCCCCTCGTGGAGGGCTGTGAGCCATCGGTCAGACGACATCGTCGGAGCCCTCGCCGTCGTAATCTCCTGACTCGAACAAATCGCCAATCTCGCCACGCTCGTACCGGCTTTTCAAAATCCCGGTCTCGCGGCGAAAAGCCTGCAGCGCGTCCTGAGTTTCGTCGGTCTCAGGAAGCTCGTCCGCGGCATCAATCCCGTGAATCTCAACCTCAGGTTCAACGCCACGAACCGCATCTGATGTCCGGCGATACCAAGACTCTCCGCCTGCATCCGTCCGCCATGAGACCCAGGTGTCGCCCGAATCACCCACGCCGTGGATCTGCTGTTCAGTCAAACGCGATTCGGGCAAATACATCGGCTGTTCGTCTCGAACATGCCGACGGGACGCCATGCGGCCCGCTGCCGTCAAATCGTCACCAACGCCAAAAATCTTTCGCAATCGTCCGAACATTTGTTTCGCCTTTTCAAAAAATGTGAACATGGTTGAATCATCGCTGCTGTCTGGGGGAAGGAACAGATCAGCGACAGACATCACCAGAAACTGGTGAATCGTTTTCATAAACTCGGATCGTTCTCTTCGAACACATCCTGCAAACACAACGCATCCATCGCGAGCCATCGGCTGCCAGTCGCGACTCAACGAGAATTGGTTTCAGAGCCGTCCCGCAGTGTGGGCAGATCGGCCGCACCAGGACCTGCACGGGAGCATCCGACCAGTTTGTCGTTTTCATCGTTCGCCCTCCGTGCTCGCGGTGGCGCGGGGCTGATCTGCCGAAATCCCGTCCCGCAGATCGTTCTCCGCCTTGATGATGTTCGCGAACTCACGAATCTGTCGTCCGGTCGGGAGCCAGCCTTGCCCAGGCGACTCGTCGTCGATCGTCAGGCTGTCGTTGAAATGGTCCATCGGTCACGGTTCCGGATCTTTGTTCGTCGTCCAGGTGTGTTGAGTTCAGAAACTGTCAGAGGTCAAACACGTCGACCACTGACCACTGACAACTGACAGCCCCTATAGGGCCTGTCGTCAGAGGTCAGATCATGGGTCACCTCTGACGGTCTGACAGGTACCTCTGACGGTTGTCAGAGGTCATTTTGTCAGAGGTCAGATTCATGAGATTTGAGCCAGTGCCCATCCCTTTGTTGCCTTTGCTCGTTCGGGCTTGAACTCTGGCAGGCAGACGATTGCCCCGCGTTGTTCGAGTTCGGCCAGCGCGGTCTGAAATGGTCCGCGTTCCGCTCTTGTGCCAATTGCCGCCGCCAGCTTCGATTCCGAGACGCCGGTCGGGTATCGCTTCAGCTCCGTCAGGATCCGCGACGTCATCGCGTTGACTCGCTCCGTCTCACGTCTAGCCTGTAGATCTTCACGATGATCCTGCAGACTGCTAAACTCTGCTGTCCATGCCCGTTCGTCAAAGTCGAGTTTCAGCAGATGGAACTGCTCATCCCGGCCCTCGGCACGAATGGCGAGCGTGTGCAATCCGTCGCCCGTGTATTCGGTCATTCGCCCCATGAGCCAGTAATTGCCCGCAAACTCGGCAATCCCGGCCTGCGACAAATCCTCAAGGTTTGGCGCGTCATCGAAACTGGCTGTCTTCTTCACATGGTGGGCAATGATCACGTTGGCTGGCCTGCAGTGCTGCATGAACTGCCTGAGCGCCGGGCCGACTTCCGTCAGGTTCGACGTGTTGAGACCCTGCAGCCCCATGTAGAGCGGATCCAGGAGAACAACCTCGATGCCGTGCTCCCGAACAGCCGCCGCCACGGATTCGCAGTCCAGTAGACTCGGCAGCGTCGGGAAGTTCATCGCCTCAATCCGCAGCTTGTCGCCGAGGTCTTCACGCAGAAGATTGCGAGACTCTGCCGCCCGCCGGATTTTGCGAATCGCAGCCGACTCAGAGGCTTCGCCCGTGACGAAGAGAACTCGCCTTGCAGTCGGAATCGCGAATCGACCGAGCCACGGCATTCCGCTGGCGAGACTCACGGCAAGGTCGGTCAGCAATGTGGTC
>Ga0163144_10003749_pt1 | contig 34608 bp, 26 predicted proteins | sample OliLak19BULKMAT1_FD_123175 | JGI IMG/M metagenome (GOLD analysis project Ga0163144, IMG submission 123175) | Freshwater microbial mat bacterial communities from Lake Vanda, McMurdo Dry Valleys, Antarctica - Oligotrophic Lake LV.19.BULKMAT1 | ecosystem: Environmental > Aquatic > Freshwater >...
AATACGTGACAAACCGATCGTTCTGTCCCAGCGGGGGCGGGCTCGTTTGTCACTTAATAAGTGACAAACCGTCGCGGCCGGACGGTGCGGCGGTGGCCGGGGGCACTGACTTCACTTTCAATTCCACCCCTCGCGGGGGAGCCGCGGCTACGAGCGTCCGATGGCGCGGGCCGCCCGCGTGAGGTCCTCCGCCGGGACGCCAACCAGCTTTTGCGTGATTTGCGCCCGATTCGTTCCCGTTCCTCGTTCTCTTTCGTCAGGGCTGCGGCGAGCAGGGAGAGTTTGGGGCGAGCTGCCCGGCGGCCGGCTCGGCTTCACCGCCAATGTCTACGACACGAAGCGCGTCAACGATCAGGTCACCGAGCTCGATGTGGCGACGGGCGTCACGTTCACGAGTTATATAGGAAATGCGGATACGCAGGGCGCCGAGCTCGGTCAACTACCGGCTGACCGATCGCCTGCAGGCGCTGGTGAGCTTCGCTTATACGGATGCGCGCGCGGTCAACCAGGGCCGCGACACCGATGCCGAAGGGCGGCCGACCAAGGGCCGGCCACGCGAGGCGGCCAGCGGCGCGCTGCGTTATCAACTCACGGGCGGGCTGAGTCTCACGCTCGGCGTGCGCTACACGGGCGAGTTGCCGGCCTTCAATCCGACCGAGGGCGGCACGTTCACCGCCGGCCGCTTCATCAGCCAGAACGGCGCGCGCGACGTGAAGGTGCCGTCGTCGACGATCTGGCCGGCAGGCGCCAGCTATCGCTGGCGGAGTCAGCAGTATTTCCGGGCGCAGCACACGTTCACCGTGACGGGCAAAAATCCCACCGACCGGCTCTACATCGTGCCTGGCAACAACCGGTCGGTCGGCGGCCGGCTCGGCGTCTACGCGACCTACACCCACGCGCGCTGAAGCATTCAGTCCGGACCTTCCGAGGCAGGGGCCGATCTCCGAGCGGCCCGCCCGGAGGTCAGGCCCTGCCTGATGCCTGAAATCCAGTCGCTCGCCCTCTGTCTCTCCCCTCGGGAGATTGCCGACTTCCTGCCTGGGCCGCTGCTCGGCGAGTGCCGCGGGCTCGCCCACACGGCGCACGCCGTCGACACGCCCGGGCTCGGCGCGCGGGCGTTCGCGCACTGGCTGCTGGCGCTCGACCCCGACGTGATCGTCGCGGGCTGGAGCATCCCTGTGCTGCCCGATGTATTGCCGGTCCGGTTACGTTGTCTCTGTTACCGCGCGGGCTCGATCAAGCGGATGGTGCGGCGCGAGCACCTCGAACGCGGGTTGATCGTGAGCAACTGGGGCCGCTCGATCAGCCGCACCATGGCGGAGGGCGCGCTGCTGCTTGCGCTCGCGGCGCTGCGGCGCGCGGGCTATTGGGTGCCGGCGATGCACCGCGACGGCGCGTGGAAGAATGGCGTCACGGAGACCGCCTCGCTTTTCGGCCGGCGCGTGGGCCTGCACGGCTTCGGCAATGTCGCCCGCGAGCTGATCCGGTTGCTGCGGAGCTCGGCATTGCGCGGGTTGCCGGACGTCACACTCTTCCCGCATCTCGCGGGACCGACATCCGATCGCCGGCGCGATGCGGGCGCACTCGGGCGGCGAAACTTGCGCGCCTACGTGCGCGGCGAGCCGCTGGAATCTGTGGTCGGCGCGGCGGAGTTCGACTCGGCTGCCTAGCGTGGCGCCGGAGCGGTTCAGCCAACACTGCAGTTGCTTCTCGTAGCGGCGCGGCTTCCCGCGCCGGCGGAGCGCAAGGCGCTCCGCTACACGCAGACGGAGCGGCGTCAGGGCGTGAGGTCCTGCTCCTCCGGCGGCGCGATCGGCGAGGTGCGCCAGTTGAAGACGATCGTGAGCACGCGAAAAACGAAAGTGACGCCGATGGCAACCAATGCGGACACGGTTGCGGTCAGCCCGAGAGTCACGCTGAGAAAAACAAACGTCACCGCGCCCGCGACGGCCGTCAGCACGTAGAATTGGCCGGGCCGAAAGACGAGCGGCTCCTCGCGGGTGATGATGTCGCGCAGCAGGCCGCCGCCGGCGGCGTTGATCACGCCGACGAGGATCGCGGCGGGAACCGCGAGCCCGAATTGCAGCGCCTTCTGCGTGCCGAAGGCCGCATACGCGCCGAGTCCGAGTGCATCGATCAGCGCGATCACGCGGCGGAAGCGTTTCACGTGACCGCCGAAGAGCGCGCCGACGATCGTCGCGACCACGATCAACTGGATGTAACGCGCGTCGGTGAGCAACGGGGTCGCTTCGCCGCTCGGGATGAAGACGCCGTCGCGGATCAGGCCGCCGCCGATGCTCGAGACGAGCGCGAGGAAAAAGATGCCGACGATGTCGTAGCCGCGCTTGATGCCCGCGAGCGCGCCGGTGAGGGCGAACGCAAAAGTCGCGCCGTGATCGAACCAAATGGGCAGCGTGAAGGCGGCTTGAGACATGGGCGTCGCTTCAATAGGTGAAGAACATTTCCTGCAGGGCGCGCCGATCCGAAGTGCGGGTGAGCCCGAGCATGAGGAGCACGCGGGCTTTCTGCGGGTTGAGCTCGTCAGCGGCGATGAAGCCGAGGCCGTCGTCGTCGATCTCGATGTTGCGCTCGACCACGCCGCCGCCGGTTCGCGAGCTGCGCACGATCGCGACATCGGCCCGGGCGGCCGCGGCCGCAGCGCTGAGCGCGACGGCGCCGAGGTTGCCGTCGCCGACGCCGGCGATCACGATGCCGCGCGCCCCGGCGCGGACGGCGGCGTCGATCGCTTCACGACCCATGCCGGCGTGGGCGTAGACGATGTCGACGCGGGGGAGTGGAGCGGAAGACTGGGAGACCGGGAGATGGGGAGAGGGGGAGACAGGAAGAGGGGCGAACTCGCTCGCCGCGGTGTGGCGGCGCACCGGTGGGGCGTAAAAGTGGAGACGGCCGGCGTTGACGAGGCCGGCGAGACCGCGGTGCGTGGCGCGAAACGTGCCGACCTGGGTCGTGTTGGTTTTCGCGACTTCTCGGGCGAAATGGATTTCGTCGTTGGCCACCACGAGGACGCCGCGGCGGGATGTTTCCGGCGCGACGGCGACGGCGACCGCGTTGTAGAGATTCATCGGCCCATCCGCGCTGATCGCGGTGGCGGGACGCATCGCACCGACGAGCACGACCGGTTTTTCCGTGCGCAACACGAGATTCAGGAAAAACGCCGTCTCCTCCATCGTGTCGGTGCCGTGCGTGATGACCACTCCGGCGATCCCGGGCGCATCGAGCGCGGCCTGAGCGCGGGCGGCGAGCGTGAGCCAGGTGGCGTCGTCCATGTCCTGACTGCCGATGGCGGCGACCTGTTCAACTGCGATCGCTGCGAGGGCGGCGAGCTGCGGCACGGCGGCGATGAGCGCGTCCATCGAGAGCGTGGCGGCCTTGTAGCCGCGTTGATCGCCGCCGGTCTGCGCGCCGGCGATGGTGCCGCCGGTGGCGAGGAGGCGGATGCGAGGGAGTGGCGGCATGTCGTGACACCGGCATCCTGCCGGCGAGCGGAACTGAACAGCGGCGGGACGCCGATGCCACCCCGAAAAAAGGCGCCGCCGGTGAGGTCGGGTGCAATTCAAAGTGAAGTCAGCGCCCCCGGCCACCGCGGCACCGTCCGGCCACGACGGTTTGTCACTTATTAAGTGACAAACGAGCCCGCCCCGCTGGGACAGCACGAGAGGTTTGTCACGTATTACGTGACAAACCTGCGGGGTGGGTCGGCCGCACCGACGTGGCCTTGGTGGGGAAAGTGACTTCACTTTCAGTTGCACCCGGTGAGGTCGGGCGCGTGAGCCGGCAGCGGCGCGCAGCCGACGTAACCGTGACTCGACCTGCGCGCGCCGAAGCGCATCATGGGGTTTTTGCCGATGACACCCCATCACCCCTCCCGTCGCGCGTTTCTCAAATCCGGTTTGACGGGGATGCTCGCTGCGGGCGTCGCGCCGCAAGTCGTGTCGTCGCGCCTCTTCGGCGCGAATGCGCCGTCGAAGAAAGTCACCCTCGGCTTCATCGGCGTCGGCACGCACGGCGTGGGCGTGAACCTGCGGTCGTTTCTGCAACAGGACGACTGCCAGGCCGTGGCGGTGTGCGATGTGTTCGGCAGCCGCCGGGCGAAGGCGCGCGCCGAAGTCGACAAGCACTACGGCACGAAGGGCTGCGCGGAGATCGCGGATTTTCGCGCAGTGCTGGCACGGCCCGATATCGACGCGGTCGTCATCTCGACGCCCGATCACTGGCACGTGCCGATGGCGTTGCTGGCGCTCGAAGCGAAGAAACTCGTCTTCTGCGAAAAGCCCACGCTCACGATCGCCGAGGGGCGCGAGCTCGCGAACGCCGTCGCGCAGCGGAAGGCGCTCTTCGCGACCGGGCTCGAGGATCGCGCGGTGATCTATTATCACAAGCTGGCCGAAGTGGTGCGCAACGGCGGCATCGGCAAACTCGAGCGGATCAAGGTAGGCCTGCCGATCAAACCCGTGGTGCCCATCGGGGAATCCGTCGCGGTGCCGGCGGATTTGAATTACGAGATGTGGCTCGGGCCCGCGGCGCCACGCCCCTACACGCCGACGCTCACGGATGCGCAGGTCTGGCGGCAGATTCGCGATTTCTCGGGCGGCTCGCTCACCGATTGGGGCGCGCATCTCATCGATACGGCGCAGGTCGGGAATTTTGCGGAGGATTCCGGGCCCGTCGCCGTGAGCGGCAAGGGCGTGATCCCGCCCGGCGTGATGAACACCGTGCCGCACACCTATGCGCTCACCTACACCTACGCCAACGGCGTGACGCTCGAGGTGACGTCGGGCGAGACCTTCATCCGCTTCGAAGGCACAACGGGCTGGGTGGGGAACAAAGGCTGGTCCGGTCCGCTGGCCGGCAGCGACATGGAGCTCTTCCGGAAGACCTACGATCCGGCGGCGAACAAAATCTGGTCGCGCCGCCCGCGCGAGCAGCGTGACTTCCTCGACTGTATCAAAAACGGCCAGCCGCCGATGTATACGGCCGAGTCGCTGCACCGGCTGAGCACCGTGCTGCATGTCGGTGCGATCGCGATGGAGCTGGGCCGGCCGCTGAAGTGGGATCCGAAGAAGGAAGCCTTCGACGACGCGGCTGCCAACGCCCTGCGCACACGCGTGCGGCGTGACGATTGGAAGCGGCTGGGATGAGTCATGATTTAGACAGAATGGACAGAATGAGTTTCGATCCTCGCACCGCCGGGGTTTCATTTGGTCCATGCTGTTCATTCTGTCTAAAAATCAGCGCTTCAAATCCGCCCTCGACACGCAGCCCGAGCCGCGTTTTCTTGCCGCCGTCCGCATGAGCCTCCGCGCCGTCATGGTTGTAGTCATGATTATGATTCTTCCCGAATCAGGGCGGCGGCGCGTGACTGCATAACGAGAACCAACAGTCACTCTTTCACCGAAGCCCTGAGCATCACCGCTCAGGGCTTTTTGTTTTCCAAAATCCGCCCGCGCTTCCCCGCCATGAACAACCCATCCACCCCGGTCCTCCTTCGCCAAGCCTATGGCGGACAGGTCCTCAGCCTCGCTGACGTAACCGCCGCCCGCGCGCGTCTCGCGCATGGGCTGCGCCTGACGCCGTGCTCTCTCGCACCGGCGCTCCCGGAGATTGCGGGCAAGGCGGATTTGGCTGAAGCGCGACGACCTGCAGCGCACGGGCTCGTTCAAGGAGCGCGGCGCGCGGCACGCGTTGTTGTGCCTCACGGATACGGAACGGGCCTGCGGAGTCATCGCGGCTTCGGCGGGAAATCACGCGCTCGGGCTCGCGTATCACAGCGCGCAGCTCGGCGTGCGGGTGACGGTCGTGATGCCGGTGAACGCGCCCGCCGTGAAAATTGCGCGCTGCCGCAGCCTCGGGGCGGAGGTGGTGTTGCACGGAGATTCCTTTGAGGAAGCGCTCGCGGCGGCGCACGAGCGCGCGGTTTCGACCGGGGAAACGTCGATCCATCCGTTCGACGATCCGCGCGTGATCGCGGGGCAGGGCACGATGGCCCTGGAGATCCTCGAGCAGGCGCCCGGGCTCGACACGATTGTGGTGCCGGTGGGCGGCGGCGGGTTGCTCGCCGGCGTCGCCACCGTGGTGAAAACGCTGCGTCCGGACGTGCGCGTGATCGCGGTCGAGCCCGCGGCGGCGGCGGGATTCCTCGCGGCGCGGCGCAGCGGAACGCCGGTGCGGCTGGACGCGGTGCGCACGCTGGCCGATGGGCTGGCGGTGTCGTGCGTGGGCGCGACGACGTTTGCGGTGGCGGCGCCGCTGGTGGACGACGTGGTGACCGTCAACGAAGTGGAGCTGGGCGAGGCGATGGCGCTGCTCGCCCGGCGCTGCGGCGCGGTCGTCGAGGGTGCCGGCGCCGCGGCTCTCGCGGCGGTGTTGGCGGGAAAGATCCACGGCCGTGCCGTGGTGCTGCCGGTGTGCGGCCGCAACATCGACCCGCGTATGCACGCGGGGATCCTCGCGCACGTGGATCGCCGTGAAAGTCCGCCCATGTCGATCGCGTGTGCGGCGTGAGCGGACGTCTAAAAAGGTAGGGCGCGTTATCCTTACCGCGCCGTTCAGGATATTCGCATCCGCTGAAACGGCGGCTTTGGGATAAGCCGCCCTGCCTTCGAGACGCTTGGCCGATCGCTCGTCGAAAGCGTTCTATCTGGTTGCGCCCGCGCGCCGGTCGTCGCTTGGCTTGCACCCGTTAACCCATGACGCTGCCCGGCCCGGAGCCCACGCCGCTTGTCTACTCGCAGGACGAGGATTTCCTCATCGCCGTCGGCGAGCCGTTGGCGCTCACGGAGCTCAGCCGGATCGTCGTGGCGAAGTGGGACGGCCTTTACGCCGACGCGCTGCGCAACGCGTGCGAGCGCGCCTTCGCCGGCACGCCGGTGCAGGTGTGTCGGTGCGGGGCGGATACGCTTGCGGCCTTGCGTCAGCAGCGCGCCGACCTGGTGCTCCTCGGCCTCACCTTCGTCGATCTCGACGGCATCGATCTGTTGCAGACGATCGTGCGGGAACGGCTCGCGCTGCGCGTGATGGTGGTGTCGGGCCGGAAGGACGAGCATTCGCTGCAGGCGCTGCGCGTCGCGCGGTTCGACGGCTTCTTCGATCCGTATGCGGAGGAGGTGCCCGCGCTGGTCGAGGCGTTGCGGCAGGTGGCGGGCGGGCAAGGGTATCTCAGTCCGACGCTGCGCCGGGAGTTGTTCGTGCAACGCAGCGCGGGCATGCTCGTGCCGCGGCTCACGCTCGCCGAGCTCCAGGTGTTTTGCGTGATCGGCGACGGCACCGACGACCGCGAAGCGGCGGAGCGGCTTGGTTTGAGCGATGCGACGGTGCAGACGCACCGGCGCAACCTCATGCGCAAGCTCGATGTGACGACGAGCGCGAAGCTCGTGCGGGAAGCGGTGCGGCTCGGCGTCGTGCGGATCCAGCCCGACGGCAGCGTGGTCCGGCCCGGCTTCGAGCAACTGCGCGCGGAGCGGGCGAGCCGCAAGCCGGCGGGTCCCGCGGTGAAGTAGGCGAAGAGAGAAAGGCTTCGGCGGTCGCGGATCGCGAAGTGTAGCCGCGCCCATTGAGGCGCGGTCGGGCGCACCTCGTGGCCGGCGGAACCGCGTCTTGATGGACGCGGCTACGTGAAGGTCTTTTTTTCACAGCGCGCACAGAGTGCGGTCACAGAGTTCCTAGCGCGGCGAAGCCGCAGCCAATGCAACCATAGGAACAGGAAGGCCGGGAAGAACGGAAAGAGAGCCCTGCGCGTGCTGCTCGAACTTCCCGATCTTCCTGTTCAATTGTTCGGCTTGGCGCCGGATCGCGTGCATATTCAGGGATAGTGAACGGTCTTTTTCCCGGACTCCGCCGGGAAAAAGAGACTGCGCAGCACGCCGTTGGGATTGGGGCTCGGACCGGCAGAGTTTGAACCGCTAATCTTCGCTAATTTTTCAGAGATCAAAGGGCGTTTTGAGAGCGTGCGTGCCTCGCCTAATCGGCGAGGCGCGGACGCGGCATTCATTCGCGGAGATGAGCGATGATTAGCGGTTAACTCGGTTGGGTGGAACGAAAATTCTCCCGAAAAATGAAAGACTCGTTTGGCTCCGCCGATCAGCACCAAGACCAACATCATGGTCTTAGTTCGTGAATAGTCAGACAGAGCCAATCGCGTTGTCTTGCACGGTGCCTTCTGTGGCTGGAATCCGGGTGCTCCGTGCTCCATGCCTTGGCTTGATTTAGGTATGAATTATTCAGGCTAAAGGGTCAGGAAGGCGTAGGGTGTCCGCGAGATTGCGGCTTGAAAGCCCGGGGCGGAACAGCGCATGTCTCAGGGCCCGGCATTTGCCGGTGGCCGCAATCGCATGACGTATCGAAAAGCACCCTTGGAGCGAAACCCGCGCGATCCGCGCAGCAGTGGCAACCCGCCGCGCGACTTCCGGCCGCCGGGTGGGGGGCGACCGCCATCGGCGCCGGCGCCCGTGCCGGCGGCGGTCGCGAAATCCGGCGTGCCGCATGGCGCCACCGAGAGTGGCTGGTTGCCGGATTGCGTTTACACCGGGGAGAAATTCGAGACCGGTCTCGCGTTCTTCGCCGACGCCGTCGGCCGCCTCACCCGCTTCTCGCGTGAACCGGCCGATCTCGCCGCCGCCCGCCGGCTGGAGGGCCAGGCAGTGCTGCCGGGTTTGGTGAACGCGCACTCGCATGCGTTTCACCGCGCGCTCCGCGGCCGGATGGAACAGCGCGGCGCGGAGGGAAATGCGGCCGTGGAGCAACGGCTGCTGGCGCGGCTCTCCGGCGAGGAGGTCTTCGATACGGCGCGCATGGCGTTCATGGAAATGCTGCTCGCGGGCGTGACCTGCGTGGGTGAGTTCCACTATTTGCATCACCAGCCCGACGGCACGCCCTGGCCCGACGCGAATCATCTCAGCCGCGAGATCATCCGGGCGGCGCACGAAGTCGGCGTCCGGATCGCGTTGTTGAAGGTCGCGTATGCCCGCGGGGATTTTCGCGGCGAGGCGGTGGCGGTCCCGGCGCGCTTTCGCATGGCGGGTGCGGAGGTGTTCGTGCGCGAGACCGAGGCGTTGCGCGTCCAGGTCGAGAAGGAGTTCCCCGCCGACGAAGCGTGGCTCGGCATCGCGCCTTACTCGGTGGCGACGGTCCCGATCGAACCGTTCAAGGCGATCGCGCTGTATGCGCGCACGCAGCGGCTGCGGCTGCACACGCATGTGTCGACGACCGCGGCAGAGAACGCCGCGTGCGTCGCCGAATACGGCCGCACGCCGATCGCGCTGCTCGCGGAGCACGGGCTCGTGGACAAGCGCTTCACGGCGATCGATGCGATTCACCTGGCCGACGAAGAAGTAAGACTGCTCGGCACGGCGCGCGCGAGCGTCTGCACCTGCCCGATTACGGAGCACAATCGCGGGCTCGGCGGCGCGCCGGTGGAGAAGCTGCTGGCGGCCGGCGCGGGAATCGCCCTCGGCACCGATACGCACGTCCAGATCGATCTGTTGAAGGCGGCGCGCCTGCTCGAATACCGGTTGCGGCATGCCCGGCAGCAGCATCCGGCGATCGCGGCGGACGCGGCGACCGCGCTGTTGCACGCGGCGACGGTCACGGGCGCGCGCTGCCTCGGCGCCACCAGCGGCGCGCTCGAGGTGGGCCGGCCGGCGGATTTTTTCACCGTGAATCTCTTCGATCCCTCGATTGCCGGGGCGGAGCCCGAGGTGCTGCTCAACCACATCGTCTTCGCGCTCGAGCGGCGCGCGATTCGCGATGTGTGGGTGGGCGCGCGGCAGCGGATCGCGAACGGCCGGCATGCGCTGCACGGGCCGATCGTGGGGCGGTTCGTGGAGGCGCAGAAGCGGATTTGGGGGTAGGGGCGCGGCGACGCGCTTCGAGGCGGAGCGGAATTCCGTTTCGCCGACGGATGCGAACGCTTCCGCCACGGCAGAAGGGCAGCGATTGGCGGAACCGGATCGTTGGCGGCGGTTCCCAGTGTCGCCCCATGCATGCGGTGATGCGCGCCCTTCCCTTCGCGCTCGGTATCCTGTTCACGGCGGTTGCACTCCGTGCGCAGCCGGGCGAACGGCCGCCGATCTTTGCACCCAAGCCGACGGTGACGCAGCCGGAAGTGACCCCGGCGCGTCCCGCGCCGGCAGCGGGAGTGTCGGAGCGGATGCGGGCGCAAATTTTGGAACGCATCCTGACCGAAGCGAAGACGCTGGACGCGCCCGTGGCGCCGGCGGTGGCCACAACCGAAACGCCCGCCGCGGTGAACGCGGACGGCGCGCTGGTGATGCGGCGGTTTGTCGTGCGTTCGCTGGCGCCGCCGCGCGACGCGGTTGAGCCCCCGCCGCTGCCGCTCATGCGTTTCGAAAAAGTGGACCGGGTGGATCGCCGCGTGAAGCCTGGCTATGCGGCGGCGCTGGCCCGGTTCTGGAATGGGGCGGGTGCCTTGAACTTCAACGTCGTCAACGGCGCCGGCCAGGGCCTCGATCACGCGCGCGATTTCACGCGGGCCGAGATCGAGCTTTCGATTCGCTGGTAGCGCTGAAAGCGGCAGTTGAAACGCGAAGATCGCGGCGAGCGCAGAGGAGAAACAACACCTTCCGCAGGGTAGAATCTGTTATCCCAAGGACGATTCCCTCGCGCACCGATTTTATCTTTTCTTGGTTCGCGACCTCTGCGCGCTTCGCGTTTCAACTTCCGTTTTTAAGGTAGACAAGACGGAAGTGTCGGCGGCCCGCGCCGTGCGTTTCCATGTCTCGATCGAGACATCGAAACGCATGGCGCGGATCGGGCCCGGGTGGGCGCAGATGGGAACTCGGGGAGGCGCGGGCGCGGGATGGGCGCTGCGATGGGCGCGGGCGCGCCTTGACCGCCGCGGGCGGCTCCGCTTTCTCTCGCTCAAATGTCGCTCACACTTGTCGTCCTCGCCGCTGGAATGGGTTCGCGCTACGGGGGCCTGAAACAGATCGATCCCGTCGGACCCGGCGGGGAAACAGTGCTGGACTACGCAGTGTTCGATGCGCTGCGGGCCGGGTTCACGCGGGTGGTCTTCGTCATCCGGCGGGATTTCGAGGAGCTTTTCCGCGACACGATCGGGGCGCGTTATGCAGGGCGGGCGACGGTCGACTACGTTTTTCAATCGCTCGAGGCGCTGCCGCCGGGCTTCACCGTGCCGGCTGGCCGCGAGAAACCCTGGGGCACGGGCCACGCGGTGTGGTGCGCGCGCGAGGCGATCAGCGGCGATTTCGCCGTGATCAACGCGGACGATTTCTACGGCGCCGATTCGTTCCAGCGTCTGGCGCAATTCCTGGCGCGCGCTCGCGGCGGCGCCTTCGCCATGGTCGGTTTCCGGCTGGCGAACACGCTGTCCGAGCACGGCACGGTGGCGCGCGGCATCTGCACCTCCGACGAATCCGGCACGCTCCGCACCGTCGTCGAACGCACGGGCATCGATCCGAAAGACGTCGGGCCGGGGCTCGCGTTTTCCGGCGAGGAAATCGTGTCGCTCAACTGCTGGGGCTTCACGCCGGCGCTCTTTGCGGGGCTCGATCGCCAGTTCCGGGAATTTCTCCGGACGCGCGCCCACGAGCCGAAGGCGGAATTCTATCTGCCGGCGGCGGTCTCCGCGATGATCGAGCGCGGGGAGGCGACGGTGCGGGTGTTGCCGACGGAGAGCTCGTGGTTCGGCGTCACGTATCGCGAGGACAAGCCGCGGGTCGAGGCGTCGATCGCGGCGTTGGTGCAGGCGGGGCGCTATCCGGCGAAACTGTGGTCATGAAGCCCGTCGACGCTGCTTTGCTCGAGGTGTTGCGGGCGTATGCGCTGCCCGGGAAAATCGTGGCGACCGCGCCGCTGAAGACCGGCCACATCAACACGACGCACGTCGTGCACGTCGCGGCGGCGGGCGGGCGGCGGCGCTTCGTGCTGCAGCGGGTGAACGGGCGGATTTTTTTGAATGTGCCCGCGTTGATGGAGAACGTCGCCCGTGTCACGACGCACCTGCGCGCGAAGGCGCACGCCGGCGGTGAGCGTTCGGCGCGCGTGCTCTCTGTCGTGCCGGCGCGCGAAGGCGCGGCCTGCGTGCGCGACGGATCCGGCGAGTGGTGGCGCGTGTATGACTTCATCGAGGGCACGCACACGGTGGATCGCGTGGTCACGGAGGCGCAGGCGCGCGAGGCGGCGCGGGCGTTTGGGCGGTTCCAAGCGCACCTGGCGGATCTGCCCGGCGTGCGGTTGCACGAGACGATTCTCAATTTCCACCACACGCCGACGCGGGTGGCGGCCTTGCGGGCGGCCCTTGCCGAGGATGTGCTCGGTCGGGCCCGCGAGGTGCGGGCCGAAATCGACTTCGCTCTCGCGCGCGAAGCGGATGCGCAGGTGCTGCTCGACCTGATGGCGGCGGGCCGGTTGACCGAGCGCGTGACGCACAACGACACGAAGATCAACAACGTGATGCTGGACGACGCGACGGGTCACGCCGTCGCGGTGGTGGATCTGGATACAGTGATGCCGGGGCTCGCCCTCTACGATTTCGGCGACTTGGTGCGCGCTTCGGCGAGCTCGACGGCCGAGGACGATCCCGAGCCGGCCAACATGCACCTGCGACTCCCGCTGTTCCGGGCGCTGGTCGAAGGCTGGCTCGAGGCCGGCGCGGCGCCGACGGCGGACGAGCGGGCGCACCTCGGCTTTGCCGGCAAGCTCATAGCCTACGAGACCGGCGTGCGCTTCCTGACGGATTACCTGAAGGGCGACGTGTATTTCAAAGTGCATCACCCCGAGCACAACCTGCACCGGGCGCGCACGCAGTTCGCCCTGGTGCAGAGCATCGAAGATCAGAGAGCTGAGATGGCGGCGATTGTGGCCGAAGTGGAGCGGCGGGGCTGAATCGCGAAATCACTCTCGCCGCTGGACATTCCGCGAAAGCGTGGTGACCGTTTCCGCCCCGTGAGCGCGGGGCGGCCAGGCATCGGTGCCGGGTCGCGCCGTGCGGCGGATCGTTCGTCATGCCCAAGCTCATTCGCGCCCGAGATCACCGCAACGGCCCCATCGTCGAGCCCGGCCGCAGCGATCTCACGTTGACGTATTTCACGCTGCTGCGGCTGGCCGCCGGCGAGGCGAAGACTCTCGATGTGCCGAGCTGCGAGCTGCTGTGCGTGGTGCTTTCCGGCCGCGCGGACATCGCGGCGTGCGCACAGGAATTCAAGAGCATCGGCCGCCGCGCGGATATCTGGGACGGTCCGGCGGACTCGGTCTACTGCGGCACCTGCCCGCGCGTGACGGTGCGCGCGCTGCGCGACGGCACGGAAGTCGCGGTGGCGGGGGGCGTGTGTGAGCAGCCGTTCGCGCCGTTCCGGATTCCGCCGGAGGAGGTCGAAATGGTCGAGGTCGGGTCGGCGGACACGCAGTCGCGCCGCCGGATTTTCCACATCCTCGGGCAAAAACAGGCGGGCCGCTCCGGCCGGCTGCTCGTGAGCGAGCTCTATGGCAACGAAGGCTGCTGGTCGGGGTATCCGCCGCACAAACACGATACCGAGCGGCCGCCGGAGGAGACCGATTTCGAGGAGCTGTATCACTACCGCTTCCGGCCGGAGAACGGCTTCGGCGCGCAGTTCTGCTACGATGGCAACGGCGGCGATCCACAGGTGGTGATGACGCAGCACGGCGACACGTTTTCGATTGATCGCGGCTATCATCCCACGGTGCGCGCGCCGGGCCACGAAGGCTACATCTTCACCGTGCTCGTCGGCCGGCAGCAGCGATCGCTCGTGCAGTATTTCGAGCCGCAGCATCGGGCGCTGATGGACAAGATTCCGGGCATTCAGGCGATGCGGGACAAGTTCAAGTGAGAGGCTTGAGGCAGGAAAACCGCTGATGGGCGCTGATGATCGCTCATTCAATCCAAGGAAATTGGATTGGTATCAGCGTCGATTAGCATGCATTAGCGGTTCCGCATGGCAGGCCCCAATCCTCTCTTCGACCTCACCGGCCGCACCGCGCTTATCACCGGCTCTTCGCAAGGTCTCGGCCTGGCGCTCGCGCGCGGGCTGGCCGGGGCGGGGGCGGCGATCGTGTTGAACGGGCGCGACGAGAAGAAGCTTGCGGCGGCGGCGGAGACCTTGCGCGCGGACGGCGCGCGCGTGACGACCGCGGCGTTCGATGTGACGGATGGCGCCGCGAGCGCGGCGGGCGTCGCGAAGATCGAGGCGGAGTTCGCGCCGATCGACATCCTGATCAACAACGCCGGCATCCAGCGCCGCGCGCCGCTCGCCGAGATGACCGAGGAGCAGTGGCGCACGGTGATCGACACGAATCTCACCAGCGTTTTTCTCGTGGCGCGCGCGGTGGCGCCGCGGATGATCGCGCGCGGCGCAGGCAAGATCATCAATATCTGCTCGGTGATGAGCGAGGTGTCGCGACCGACGATCGGCAACTATGCGGCGTCGAAAGGCGGCTTGAAGATGCTCACGCGCGCGATGGCGGTCGAGTGGGCCCGGCACGGCCTGCAGGCGAACGGGATCGCGCCCGGGTATTTCGTGACCGAGCTCAACCGGACGCTCGTGGAAAACGTGGAATTCAACAAGTGGATCTGCGGCCGCACGCCCGCCGGGCGCTGGGGTCAGCCGCACGAGTTGGTGGGCGCCGCGGTTTTTCTCAGCTCGCGCGCGAGCGATTTCGTGAACGGCCAGATCCTCTCGGTCGACGGCGGCCTGCTCGCGGGGCTGTGAGGATCGGACGAGAATCGGACGAGAGAGAGAAGAGGCTCCGGACAATCCAATATGGAGATGAGGAACTCAGGAAAAAGGCATTACAACCGAGAGAAATCGCCCGTTCCTTGATGTTTCTTCCTGATTTCCTGAGTTCCACATTTCTCAGTATTCATTTTTCAGAGGTTTCCTTGGTGCAGAAGCCATGAAACCAGGAATCGATCCGATGGGATTTTTTTCATGGCTTTCTGGCTTCTGAATTAACCTCCACCGCAAAATCGGCTTTGCGTTTCGGTTTCGCGGGATCGACCGTCAGCGAATGGCGGACTCATGCAAGATGCCTTCACCGGAAAACCCACCTGCATCCAAGGCCGCGCGCTCCCCGGCGCGGAAGAGCGCGCCCGTCTTCAAGACGATCACGAGCGACGACTGGAAGCGCTCGCTGGCCTCGGCGCGGCGGCAGAAGAATGCGGTCTCCGAGCAGATTCGGACCGCGATCTCGTCCTCCTCGCGGAAGACGAAGTAAGCCTGCTGGAGGTCGCCGGCGGCGCCTGGGCCGATCTCGGCGCGGCCATCCGCGAGTTCCGGGCCTTGCTGCCGCTACGCCGGCTGGAGGACTTCGGGTTTCACGCCGAGGTGGAACATCCGCTCGAAGAGCCGAATCCGCGGTTGCGTTACCTGCACAGCGGCGTCGAGGCGTCGGCGTTTGTGTCGGTGGTCGACAGCTCGGTCTATAAGTTCTTCCTCCCGCGCGAGGAGAAGCAGATCGGCAGCGTGTTCGGCTTCCGCCATGGCGACGAATCGGCATTGCTGGCCGAGGCCGAGCTGGGCGGCTATCGCGGGCTGCTGGAGAAACTGCTGCTGATCCACGCACTCGGCGGCATGGCCACGGAGGTCGTCGCGCTCACGCTGGAGGGCATTCTCGTGGCGAAGCAGACGCTCGGCGAACCGCTGCCCCAGGGCGACGACATGTCGGGCTCGCTGCCGGCGGGCTTGATCGAGATCCCGTCGCGCTTCCTGCGCGCGAACCGCGATCACCCGCGGCTCTTCTTTCTCGAAAACATGCCGTGGCTGGTGGCCGATCTGCACGCGCGCAATTTCGTGCGCAGCGCCGACGGTGCGCTGCGCGTCATCGATCTCGTCGCCGCGCCGTGGCCGGCGGATCTCGCCACGGAGAATGCGCAGATCGCCGACTGGCTCGAGCGCGTCCGGGACGATCCCGCGGCGAGCGCGCTGCCGGGAGCACGGGACGAGGAGTTGTGAGGCGCTCCGATTTTAGACAGAATGGTCAGAAGGGACAGAATAGGAACCACGGCCCGAACCGCTGGCCTGAATTCTGTCCATTTCGCTCGTTCTGTCTAAAAACAAAACCGCCGCCCGGCATCATGTGCGCGGGCGGCGGTGAGATCTCAAAGCGGTGAACGCGCTCAGCTCTTCTTCTCGTTAAGGAACGCCAGGACTTTCTCGGCCTGTTTGTCAGTCATGCCGGTGTCGTGATAGACGATCTTGCCGGACTTATCGATGAGGAAGGCTTCGCGAGCGGCGGCGGGGCGGACGGCGGACTGACCGAAGGCGGTCATGACTTTCTTGTCGGTGTCGGCCAGCAGCGGGAACGGGAAATTGTTCATCTTCTTGAATTCGGCCTGCTTCTCGACCGCATCGGTGCTCACGCCGACGACGGCCACGCCGTGTTTCTTGAGATCGGCGCCCGCATCGCGGAGCGAGCAGCCCTGCTTCGTGCAGCCGCCGGTGAGGGCGCGCGGATAGAACCACACGAGCGTGTAGTTGTTTTTCTTGTAGGTGTCGCCCAGATCGAGCGTCGTGCCCGTGTCGGTCTTGGCGGAGAGGACGGGAGCTTTTTCTCCCACCTTGAGCGGCTCCGCGCGGACGAAGCCGATGAGGAGCGAGAAGAGGAACATGAGGACGAGGGTGCGGGGAAGTTTCATGGCGGAGCGGAGGTTAGGGGATGACGGGGCGTTCGCAAGCGGGGAACCGAAAAGGGGCTCGCGATCCTCCCGCCTGACGTGCGGCGTCAGCCGCAGATACGGTCCAAATAGGCCGGAAGCATGGCACGCCACGCGTCCCAGTCGTGACCGCCCACCGGATGGTCGTCGCAGGTGTGCGCGACGGCCTTGGCGTGGAGGATTGCCGAGAGTTGCCGGCTTGCCGCGCGGTTGGGATCGCGCTCGCCCGTGCCCAGCCCGATGTGGATCTGGCGCACCCGCCCGAGCAGCGACTCGTCGCGAAGATTCGGGAGATAGTCGGGCGGGTTGTTGAGGTAACAGGTTTCGTCGTAGTAGCCGTCGAGAAACGGTTTGATGTCGAAGGTGCCGCTCAGACTGAAGAGGTGGCTGACGAGACCCGGGTGGCGAAACGCGAAATTCGTCGCGTGATAACTGCCGAAGCCCGCGCCGGCGACGGCGACGCGGGCGTGCCCCGTTTGCTGCCGGGTGCGGGGCAGGATGTCATGTCGGAGCATGTTCTCGTAACCGACATGGGTGCGCACGCGATCGGCCGGATGGATCGCACGGTTGTGCCAGCTCTGAGCGTCGATACTGTCGGGGCAATAGACCAGGATGCGGCCGGCATCGACGAGCGGAGCGAGCGATTCCATCAGCCCGAAAGCCTTGGCCTCGTAGTAACGACCCAGCGCGGTCGGAAACACAATCACGGGATGACCCGCGTGACCGAAGACCAGCATCTCGAAGTCTTGGCTGAGATGTGGAGTGCGCCAGCGGACGTAGTCTTCTTTCATCGCGGAGATTTGCCGGCGGCGTGGGTCGACGAGGGCGAGCAAGCCCGTGACCCGCGGGACCGCAACGGCGGTTGGGTAACAGATCGGTCGGGTTGGCGCGCGACGCGCGAATTCTCTCTGGAAGGCAGTGCGGCTGACCCTCCAGCGGCGGGCGAGTCCCAAGCTGTCGGATGGAAGTTCGTAGCGGTGCGGCCCTGGTCGCCTTCCGCGCCGCCAAAGCGGGCGGGTAAACTTCCCCCTCCGTCGGAAGCGAAGCGCTTCCGCTAACTTGCGACTGGCAACTTGCCTGCCTCCACCGATCACGAAGCCGTTGTTACTCCAAGCCCGCGACCTGCACCTCGCCCGGGTGCTCCACCGAGAATTTCAACGTGATCTCCCGCGTGTCGCCGGGTTTCAGATCGAGCGTCCATTTCAGCGCGCCGTCGTTGGTGGGTTTCATTTCCTTTTCGGCGGGTGCGGTCACTTTGACCACGACCTTTTCATTGCGCGAGACCGGCACGTGATCCGCGACCACCACGCGTGCGGCGGACTTCTTGTTGTTCTGGATTGTGACGAGGTATTCGTAGGTGACGCGGCGGCCGCGGCTGGTCAGCCCGATGTCCTCACTGAAGCGCTGCACGCGCTTGTGCTTCACGGCGATTCCCTCGTCGGCGCCGAGCGCGAGGTCGAATTTCTCGCCGGGCATTACGGCGCGGAGCGAGCTGGTGGTCACAAAGGTGCCGTCGAGAAACACGTTCATCGTCCCGGCCAACAGCGGGAAATCGGACGTGTTCACGACCCTCGCGGTGAGAAACGCCGCGGCCAACTTCTTCGGCGTCGCGAGGTATTCCGGCGTCGCGGCGAACCGCGTGGCGGTCACGGGCACTTTCTGCGGCGAATTATCGCTCGGCACGGTCGCGGTCGCGACGAGCTTGAAGGACGCACTCGTCACCGCGGTTTCGACGCTGGCTTGCGCTGCGGCTGCTTCGATTGGCGGAGGCAGCGGGGGCGAGGCCGGCCGGCTGCGTTGCCCGGAGCTTTGCACCCTAAAAGCATCGAGCGTGACCGTGGTCGTTGCCGACACGGTTGGCGCCATGGCCACCGATCCGAACATCGTCTGCGCGGCGGCCCACGGCGAAAACACATCCACCGCCCACACGCCGGCCTCCGGCGCGCCGCCGCCGAGGCTGGGCCGCGCCGTCGAGAGCGTGAGCGCAACGTCTTTCCAGTCTTCGCCGGTGTTCTGGCGCACGTGGCCGAAATAGCTCAGCTCGATCTCCGCGGCGTTTGACGCGGCGCGCGCATCGTAACTCGGCGTCCAGCTCGCGCCTGGCACGGCGTAGCCCAAGGCCAAATCGAGCGCGCCGGCGCTGAAGGCTTGGAGGCGGACGGTGACAGCCTTGTAGGATTTCGCGCCGGAGCCGCGGAGCAGGCCGAGCTGGCGTTCGAGCGCCGCTTGTGGCGCGGCGAGGTCTTCGACCTGCGTGTCCAGCGCGGCGTTCTCCGCGAACAATTGCGTGAGTTGCTCGTCGAGAAACGCCAGCAGCCGGTCCGATTCCTCGAGCGTGAGGCGCGGCGCGCCGTCCTTGGAGGGCGCGGCCGTGGCGGCGGCCTCCAGTCGACCGAGGGAAACCTCGCGCGCCTTCACCACCGTGCTGCGATCCTCGAGACTGCGGCGTTTTTTGGCGAGGCTGCGCAGCTCTTCCTCGAGCGCCTTCACGCGATCGTTGGGGGTCGCATCGACGTGCACTTCGCGCGTCGTGACATCGAGGATCGTGGCCTGCGCCGAGCCGCGACCCGAGACGGTGAGCGAGCGGTCGACCATCGAAGCCGGCAACCGGTCAAATTCGACTTCGACCAGCCCCGTGGCTGGCAACTCGACCGGCGCCGACCGCGTCACCATCGCGCGATCGGTGTAGACGGTGACCGCGATGATCTTGGATTTCGCGGTCAATGGCGCGGCGAGCGCAAGCGACGGAGCGAGGCAGCCGAGGGCGAGCACGGCAGCGCCGAACAAAGAGCTAAGAGCGGAGGTTTTCATGAGGGGATTGGGGTTACGACACGCCGCACCGGAAAAACTTAGCGCGTCTCGTCTGGGGTGATTGCGAACTACAAGCGCAGGAGCCGCCGCCAACAGCTCACGGCGCCGCGGCGCGGCATTCATGCCGCACTTTTCCGGAACCGCTTCCGTCGCGGCGGGCTCTCATCGGCGCCGATGTGCTGCGACCCGCTTAACTTGCCCGCGCCGGGCGCCGTCCTTCCCGGCCTCGACGACCCGCCAACCCACCGCTTGCCTTGCGCCATCGCGACGCCCAACCTCGTTCCCTTTCTCTCGTCTCCTCCTGTAATCCCGCCCGTCCGGTTCCCACTTTCCATGCTACTCGCCTCGCTTCCCCGGTTGTTCGCGCGCCTCGTTCTGACGCTGACCGCGACCCTCACCGCCACCGTCGCAGCCTTTGCGCAATCGCCGTCCGCCATCGACGGGTTTAATCCCGATGTGGACGGCAACGTCTACGTCCTCGCCACCCAGCCTGACGGCAAGCTGCTCGTCGGCGGCCAGTTTGCGCATGTCGGAGGCATCGCCCGCAACAACCTCGCCCGGTTCAACGCCGACGGCTCGCTCGACGCCGCCTTCAACCCCAACGCCAACGGCCCCGTCCGCGCCCTCCTCATCCAGGGCGACAACCGCATCGTCGTCGGCGGCGATTTCACGACGCTGCAACCCGGCGCCACCGGCACGGCTGCGACCCGCAACCGCCTCGCCCGACTCAACGCCGACGGCACCGCCGATGCGGGCTTCAACCCGAATCTCGGCGGCCAGTTCCAGCCGCAGGTCCACGCGCTCCTGCTCCAGCCCGGCGGCCAGATTGTCGCCGGCGGCACGTTCACGACGGCGCAGCCCACCGGCCTCGCCGCCCCCGCCACGCGCAACTATCTCGCGCGGTTCAACGCCGACGGCTCCCTCGACACCGCGTTCAACCCGAACCCCAACGCCATGGTCCTCGCGCTCGCCGCGCACGTGGACAACAAGATCGTCGCCGGTGGCGGCTTCACCAGTTTCACACCCGCCGGCGCCACGGCGGCCACGACGCGCAACCGCATCGCACGGCTCAACGCCAACGGCACCGTCGACTCCGAGTTCAATCCCAACGCCAACAACGGCGTCACGACCCTCGCCATCCAGCGCGACGGCAAGATCGTCCTCGGCGGTTTCTTCACCACGCTCCAACCTCCGGGCGACGAGTCGCCGGCCAATCGCAACCATCTCGCGCGGCTCAACGTCAACGGCACGCTCGACTCCGAGTTCTACCCGCGCGCCGAGGGCGACGTATCCACGATTGCCTTGCAGGCCGACGGCGCCCTCCTGATCGGCGGCACCTTCAACGCCGTCTGGGGCCGCGGCACCTCCTCGGCCGCGCGCGGCTTTATCGCGCGCTTCAACGGCGACGGCTCGCTCGACCCCGAGTTTGCGCCGGCCATCAATGCCGAGGTGCGGGCGTTCGCCTTCCAGAACGATGGCAAGGTCGTCATCGGCGGCCATTTCACCCGCGCCCAGCCGAAGGGCGCCGTCACCGCGCTCGTGCGCAATCATCTCGCCCGCCTCAATCCTGACGGCTCTTTCGACGCCAACTTCGAGCTCGATGCCGGCGGCCGCACGCTCGTCTCCGTCACGCAGACCGACGGCAAGGTCGTGATCGGCGGCACTTTCACGAGTGTCGGCGGCGCGACGCATACCTACGTCGCCCGGCTCAACGCCGACGGCACCGTCGACTCCACCTACAATCCCGATTTCAACGGCCGCGTCTACGCGATGGCCTACGAGGCGAGCAGCAACAAGGTCATCGTCGGCGGCGCGTTCACCACCATCGGCGGCGAGACGCGCAACCGCATCGCCCGGCTCAACGCCAGCGGCACGATCGATTCCGAGTTCAATCCCAACCTCGATGGCCAGGTGGGCGTCATCCTCCTGCAGCCCGACGGCAAGATCGTCGTCGGTGGCACGTTCAATTCCGTCCAGCCCATCGGCGCCACCACGACGACCGGCCGCGCGAATCTCCTGCGCCTCAATTCCAACGGCACGCTCGACACCGCCTTCGATCCCTCGCCGAACTCCACCGTGAGCGCGCTCGCGCTCCAGTCCGATGGCAAGTTGATCGTCGGCGGCCTCTTCAACGCCCTCACCCCGGGCTTCGCCGCCAACGTTTCCGCCACCTCGACCCAGCGACCCTTCCTCGCGCGCGTGAACACCGACGGCACGATCGACCCTGCGTTCCTCCCGAATCCGAACGCTCAGGTCAGCACCATCGTCGTGCAGTCCGACGGCAAGATCGTCATCGGCGGCACGTTCACCGGACTCGCCCCCACCGTCGCCAACGTGAATGCCACGCAACTCACGACCCGCAATCGCATCGCCCGGCTCAACGCCGACGGCGGCGTCGATGCCGCCTACAATCCCAACGCCAACGGCAACGTGCTCGCCGCCGCCCTGCAATCCGACGGCAAGCTGATCATCGGCGGCACGTTCACCACGCTGCAGCCGAATGCCGACACCGTGTTCACGTTGCGCAAATACGCCGCGCGCCTCAACGCCGACGGCTCCGTTGACGCCACCTTCAACCTCGATCTCAACGAGTTCTCCGGCAACCGCGTCGATTCGATCCGCATCCAGTCCGACGGCCGCGTGCTGCTCGGCGGCAACTTCCTTACGCTCCAGCCCGCCGGCACCGCCGCGCGGCTGACGCGCCGCAATTTCGTGCGCCTCGTCGCCGGCGCCACCGCGGTCGACATCACCTTCGAGCCCAATACCGGCGGCTCGACCGGCGCGATCGTCAACGGCCTCGCGATCCAGCCCGACGGCAAGGTGATCGCCGTCGGCAGCTTCGCCGATCTCGGCGGCGCCAAGAGCACCAACATCGCGCGCTACAGCCCCGAAGGCACACCCGATCCGGAGTTCAGCAATTCCCTCACCACCGACGGCCCGGTCAACGCCGTCGTCGTCCGCCCCAACGGCGCCCCCGTTCCCTCGCAGGCCGCCGGTTTCGCCTGGCTCAACGCCAACGGCACGCTCCGCAGTGCGTTCGCCCCGACCACGCGACTCAGCGGCGAAGTCCAGGCTGTCGCCGTGCAAGCCGACGGCCGCCTCCTCCTCGGCGGCGCCTTCGCCAATCTCAGCAACACCACCGGCGGCAACCTCGTGCGCTTCAGCGCCGCCGGCGTGCTCGACACCGGCTTCAACCCCGCGCCCAACGGCGCCGTATCCGCAATCGTAGTTCAGAACGACGGCCGCATCGTCATCGCCGGCTCGTTCACGATCGTGAATGGCGTCGCCCGCAACCGCCTCGCCCGGCTCGATGCCAACGGCGCCCTCGACACGACCTACGATCCCAACGCCAACGCCCGGATCAACGCGCTCGCGCTCCAGGCCGATGGCGCGATCGTCGCCGCCGGCGCGTTCACGACGTTCACCCCGAATCTCACCACGACCTCCGTCGCCCGAAACTACATCGCGCGGATCAATTCAGACGGTAACATCGACGCGAACTACAACCCGACGGCCAACTTCACCGTCAGCGCCCTCGCGCTCCAGGGCGACGGCAAGATCGTCGCCGGCGGGTCGTTCACCACCGTGCAGCCCAACGGCGGCGTCGATGCGTTCAACCGCAACGGTATCGCGCGTCTCAATACGGACGGCACGCTCGACCAGAATTTCAACCCCAACCTGAACTCGACCGCCACCGCCGTCGTGGTGCTGCCCAACGGCCAGATGTTGATCGGCGGGTCGTTCACCACGGTGCAGCCCAACGCGACCGGCACGGTCTACACGCGCAACAATCTCGCCCGGATCAACAGCGACGGCGCGCTCGACCTCACCTTCGATCCCAACGCCAACGGGTCGGTCTCCACCATCGCCGTGCAGGCCGACGGCCAGTATCTTGTCGGAGGCACCTTCACCACGCTGCAGCCCAACGCCACCGGCGCCGCGGTGAACCGCCACCACCTCGCGCGGATCGCGGCCAACGGCGCGCTCGATCCGAACTTCAATCCCGATGTGAACGGCAGCGTGGGCACGGTGCTCGCGCGTCCCGACGGCAGCGTAATCGTCGGCGGCAACTTCACCGACCTGCAGCTCAACGGCTCGATTTATGTCGGCGGCGCGTTCGCCGCCATCGGCGGCGTCGCTGCGCGCAATCTCGCCGCGCTGAATGAAAACGGCTCGGTCAACCCGACCTTCCAGCCGCGGCCCGACGGCGCGGTGAATGCGATGCTCGTGCAGCCCGACGGCAAGGTCGTCGTCGGCGGCGCGTTCACCAACATCGCCGGCGTGGCGCGCAACCGCATCGCAAGGTTCAACGCGGATGGCACGCTCGATACGGCGTTTGCTGGCACCTCCACCGCGGTCGTAACTGCGCTTGCTCTGCAGGCGGACGGCAAACTCCTCGTGGGAGGCACAGCGGCGGCCGGCACCACGGTCGGTTCGCTTGCGCGCTTGAACGCAGACGGCACCAGTGATGGCGGTTTCGCCCTTGGCAGCGAGGCGCGCGCGGTGCGCAGGCTCGCGGTGCAGGGCGATGGTCGCGTGCTGGTCGTCACGGATGAAACTGGCACGGTCGTGCGCGACATCCTCCGCCGCTTCAATGCAGACGGATCGCCGGATAACACTTTTGCCAGCTTGAGCCCCGCTGGATTCCTGCGAGCGCTGGCGGTGCAGGCCGATGGACGGATTTTGGTCGGCGGCGAATTCAGCGCCGGAACTCCGGCTATCAGCCGGTTGGTTCGTTTCGAGCCCAGTGGAACGGTCGACGGTTCCTTCAATCCGGCGCCGAATCGCGAGGTGACGGCCATCGCGCTTCAATCCGACGGCCGCGTCGTGATCGGCGGCAGCTTCACCGGCGTCGGCGGCCAGCCGCGGGTGGGAATCGCCCGCCTCGCGGCCACGGGTCCGGCGACGCAGGTTCTCGGCGTCGCGGCGAATCGCACCGCGGTCATGTGGAATCGCAGTGGCACCGCCCCGGAACTTTCTTCGGTGATCTTCGAGCAATCGTTGGATCGCATCACGTGGACGCGGTTGGGAGCGGGCACGCGCCTTGCCGGCACGTCCAACTGGCAGCTCGCCGGCCTCAATCTTCCGGCGACCGGGCTCTTCTACATTCGCGCCCGCGGCATCGCGCCTTCGTCCGGTGGCGGCTCGTCCGGTCTCTTCGAAGCCGTGCGCGAGTTTACGTTCTCCAGTCCGGTCGTCGGCACCAACGCGCCGATCGCGAGCACGCCCCAGGTCGGCGCCGCGCCCGCATTCGATTCCTATACCGGCATCGTGCCGCGCGCTGCCGTCTCCGTGGTGCCTGGCGAGGGCTCGGTGGAAATCTTCGTCGCCAGCACCGCGGCCGTCCCGGCGAACGCCCGCCCGGCGCGCCTCGCCAACCTGTCGACCCGCGGCCGCGTCGCCGCCGACAGCCCGCTGCTTCTCGGTTTCGCCATCAGCGGCACCGAGTCGCGCCGCGTGCTCGTGCGCGCCGTCGGTCCCGCGCTCAGCGGCTTCGGTGTCAGCGGCGCGCTCGCGGCCACCCGTCTCCAGATTTATGATGCGTCTGGCGCCCTGCTCTCGTCCAACGAAGGTTGGGCCAACGCCGCCGAACTCGTGCAGGCCGCCGCCGCCACCGGCGCGTTCCCGCTCGCGGCGGGCAGCGCGGATAGCGCCGCCGTCGTCACGCTCGCGCCGGGCAACTACACCATCCAAGTCGGCGACGCCCGCGGCACCGGCGGCGTGGGCCTGGCGGAGATTTACGATGCCGGCACCAGCACCGCGTCGCGCCTCGTGAACGTCTCCAGCCGCGCCAGTGCGGGCACGGGCGCGAATGCGTTGATCAGCGGCTTCGTGATCGCGGGCGATCTCTCGCAGCGAGTGCTGCTCCGCGGTGTCGGCCCCGGCCTGGCGCAGTTCGGCACCACGGGCGTGGTGGCGGATCCGGCGATCGCCCTCTTCGACGCCGAAGGCCGCGAGTTGGGCGCCAACGACAACTGGGTCTCGAGCATCGCGACGGTCTCGTCGGCCGCAGCCGGCGCCGGCGCGTTCGCCCTCAGTGTGGGCAGCAAGGACGCCGCCGTCCTCGCGACCCTTCCCTCCGGCGCCTACACGATCCAAGTCAGCGCGCCGACCAACGGCGCCGCGTTGCTCGAGATCTACGAAGTGCGGTGAACGTGGATTGACGGTGGAGCGGCTTGGCCCCAAGCCGCTGGTTCGGGCTCGTAGCGGAACGGCTTCCCGTTCCGTCGGAGCCGGAAGCGGCTCCGCTACAACGAGCGGCTTGAGGTCAAGCCGCTCCACCTCGCGGCACTTGCGCCGCATTTCGGCGTTCACCACGCATCCGTCCGAAACGGCACCGCCGGCAGCCCCGCGCCGTTGTAGAGATTGGCCTCGGGGGCGTTCGTCCACGCGTAGCGCACCGCCACCGGCTCGCGCACTTTCGGCGACGACACGATCAGCGTGTCCCGATCGATCCGGGCGTCGGCGGCGTGAAAAACGCGATCGGCCCCGGCGATCTCCAGCGACTGCACCGGTTTCTCGTGCGCGACGAGTCCTCCGCTCGCGTGCGTGAACCGCAGCCGCAGGGTCGCGCCTTCGCGGGTCGCGCCCGCCAGCGTGGGCCCCGTGTCGTCGCCAGTCATTGAATACACGCGGTTCCGCGCCAGCAGCGCCAACCGGCGACCCACCTCCTGCTTGTTCACGGGGTGGATGTCCTTGGGGTCGCCGATGTCGATCGCGAGCGTCTGGCCGGTGTTGGGCAGGGCGAGCGCCTTGGTCTGCGCTTCCCGCAGGAACGCGTAGGAGCGCTTCGTCGGATCGGAGGGCACGTCGTAATTCGCGAGGCTCACCCAGAAAAACGGAAAATCCCCCTGCCCAAAGTGTGCGCGCCACGCCGTGATCATGGCGGTGAAGAGCGCGTGATACTCCGCGGCCCGTTCGGCGTTGCTCTCGCCCTGATACCAGAGCGTGCCGCGTAGCGCGTAGGGCAGCAGCGGGTTGATCATTCCGTTGAACAGGCCCGAGGGCGTCCACGGGTCGCCCGGTCCGCGCGGCGCGCGCGGCCGCGGATTCGCGCGCAGCCATTCGGCATACGCGGACATCGGCTCGGCCTTCCCCTTCGCCTTGCTCTTGGCCTTGCTTGGGGCGGCGGGCACTTTCGGGGCCGGCGCGATCTTCGCGGCGGCGTCGCCCCGCTGCCATTCGACGAGCCGCGTCTCGTAGGCCGCTTTCGCCGGGGGAAAATCCGCGACCGTTTTCTGCCAGCGCTCGCTCACGACAGCAAACGCCGGATCGCTCGCATGCGCCGCCGGACTGAGCCACGACTCCACCGGTGTGCCACCCCACGAGCTATGCACGATCCCGATCGGGACGCCGAGCTTCTGCCACAGATCGCGCGCGAAAAAGTAACCGACAGCCGTGAATCCGCCGACGGTTTCCGGTGTGGCCGCCAGCCAGCCGCTCGTCGGCACCGACTCCGCGGGCGACTCGGTGACGACGTGCTCGATCCGCACGTGCCGGATCAGGGGGAAACTGGCCGCGGCGATCTCGCGGGCCGCATCGGCGGCGCGGCTCACCGGCCACTCCATGTTCGACTGTCCCGAACACAACCACACCTCGCCCACGACGACATCGCGCAATGTCAGGGTGTTCTTGCCCGCGACGGTGAGGTCCGTCCCCTGCGTGCTCGCGACGAGTGGATCGAACTGCACGAGCCAGCGGCCGTCGGGTGCCGGAGTCGCTTCTTTTCTCTGCCCGGCGAAAGTGACCGTCACCTTCTCGCCGGCATCCGCGCGGCCCCAGATCGGCACGATCTTGTCGCGCTGCAGCACCGCCCGATCGGTGAACAACGGCGCGAGCGTCACATCGGCGCGCGTCTCCGCGACCCCGAGGAGCAGGGCGGCGATCAGGAGTGTGCGGCGCGCAAAAAAGTTCATGTGCGTTCGGACCCTAGCGAACAGGGAGATGTTTCCGAGTGGGAAAGCGACCGGCCTTGTCTGTCGGGTGCATCTGCCGGTTGGCGGCGGTCGGCACCGCGGCGGCGAAGGGACTCGCCGCCCTACCGATCCCATCGCGACCCTTGAAAAGGTAGGGCGCGGATTCCGCTCCGCGCCGGGGCTGGAACCGGCAGATGCGCCCTTGCCTGTCTTTCTTCGCTCCGCAAAATGCCGGCCATGCCCCGCCTCTTCGCCCGCGCGGCCTTTGCGCTTTTTGCGACCGCCACCGCCTTTGCCGCCGATCCCGCCGGTTTCAACTACGACGAGAGCAAAGTGCCTTCTTACACGCTCCCCGATCCGCTCGTGCTCAACGCCGGCGCTCGCGTGCGCGACGCTGCGACGTGGCGCGCGCAGCGGCGGCCGGAGCTGCTCGAGCTCTTCGCGCGCGAGGTCTACGGCCGCACGCCCGGCGGCCGGCCTGCGGGCATGCACTGGGCGGTCACCTCGGTCGACCGCGCCGCCCTCGGCGGCAAAGCCGTGCGCAAGGAAATCACGGTGTGGTTCACGGCAAAGAAGGACGGGCCGAAGATGCATCTGCTCATCTATCAGCCGCCTGGAGCCGCGGGCGCGCACGCCCCGTGGCCGGCGTTTCTCGGGCTGAATTACTACGGCAACCCCTGCGTGAACCCCGACCCGGGGATCACCGCATCCACGGCGTGGATGCGGACGAACGCCGAGTTCAAGATCGTCAACAATCGCGCCACCGAGGGCACGCGCGGCGCGCACGCCTCGCGCTGGGATGTGGAGAGCGTCGTCGCCCGCGGCTATGCCACCGCAACGATGTATTACGGCGATCTCTGTGAGGATCGAAGCGAAGGGCTGACGAGCAACGTCGCGACGCTCTTCGGCACGGGGGCGGTGAACGATCGCAGGCCGGACGAGTGGGGTGCGATCGGTATCTGGGCCTGGGGCCTCAGCCGTGCGCTGGATGTGCTTTCGAGCGATCCGGAAATCGATGCGAAACGCGTGGCGGTCCACGGCCACTCGCGTCTCGGGAAGGCTGCGCTCTGGGCCGGCGCGCAGGACGAGCGTTTCGCCCTCGTGATTTCCAACAACTCGGGCGCGGGCGGCGCCGCGCTGAGCATGCGCAATTACGGCGAGACCGTGGAACGCATCAACACGTCGTTCCCGTTCTGGTTCGCGAAAAGCTTCCGCGCCTACAATGGCCGCGAAGCCGCGCTGCCGGTCGACCAGCACGAGCTGATCGCGCTCATCGCGCCGCGGCCAGTGCACGTGGCCAGCGCGGAAGACGACAAGTGGGCAGACCCGCGCGGAGAGTTCCTCGCGGCGAAGCACGCCGAGCCGGTCTACGCGCTCTTCGGCAAGAAGGGCCTCGGCCTTGTGGAAATGCCCGCCGTGAACCAGCCGGCACTCGGCGATGCGCTGGCGTATCACATCCGCACCGGCGGCCACGACATCAAGCCCTACGATTGGGCGCGTTATATGGATTTCGCCGATCGGGTGATGCGGAAATAGGGCGGGGTTCGAGCCACCCGTCGGACAGAAAATTTTTGCAGCAGCGGATTTGCACCGCCACCATTCCCTATTCGCCACCGACGATGCGACTCATCTCAGCCGCGAAGATTTCATAGACGAGTTTCCGCTCGTTCAAATAGACGCATTGGATGACGCGGCCTTCGGTGTAGCGAAAGATGAGGCGATAGTAACCGACCTTCAAACGATGCCAGCCGGACAGCTCCTCGCGCAACGCCCTGATGTCGCCATGATCGCGGGCCAGCTCGCGAATGGCGTGCTTCACGTCCCGGCGATACTGCATCCCGAGTGTGGCCTGAAACGCCCGCACCTGCGGGCCGATCTGAATCTGGTAGCTCAATCTTCGAGATCTTCGACCGAATACCATTTCTTCACCTTACCGCTCTCCGCGTCGCGGATCGCTTTCATCGCCGCCGGGTCGGCGAGGATTTCCATCGTTTCGGCAATGGCGGCCAGCCGCTCGGCGCTGATGAGGTGGACGACGGGCTTGTGGTGCCGTGTGAGAGTGGCGAGCCCGCCCTTCTCGGCCTGCCGCACGACGGCCGAAAGATTTTTCTGCGCTTCCTTGATCGTGTAGGCCCTTGGCATGGGAAAAGGCCTACCGGGCTGCCCGGCCGGGTCAAGCCGGGGAAAATAGCCTCAGGCCGGGGGGCGGTAAACGACGAGGAGTTCGCGGGCTTTTACGCGATTCGCGCCGTCGCAACTGATCCGGCGCGCGACGAGCAATTCGCGGCGCTCGTCGGCGTCGGCGTAGAGCACGCGCGTTTCGGGCGTGTCGTGATTCGAAAGCACGACCGTCGCGCCGCGCCGCGCCGCCTCGTAGCAACACACCGCCAAGTCGCGTTGATCCTGTGGGCCAAATCCCGCTTTCGCGTAGGCGGTGAAATGGGCGGTGGCGCTTATCGGGACATAGGGCGGATCGCAGTAGACAAAGTCGCCTTCGCCCGCCTCGGCGAGAACACCGCGGAAATCCGCGTGCCGGAGTTGGCAGCGCTGAAGGAGCACGTGAAACGCACGCAATGCCTCGCGCGGAAGGTGTGGAGCCGTATAGCGGCCGAACGGGACGTTGAACCCGCCGTCGGCGTTGTAGCGGCAGAGGCCGTTGTAGCCGTGGCGATTCAGGTAAACGAAAAGACACGCTCGGCGCCGGCGATCGCGCGTTCGGTTGAACTCATCGCGCAGTGCGTAGAAAGCGTCTGCGCAGTTATTTTTGCCGGTGAAAAGCGCCTCGCATTCGCCAGTAAATTCATCGCCCGCGGATTTCAGCTCACGATAGAGGTCAATTAAATCGCGATTGGCGTCCGCCAGAATATTTTTTTTGTAGCCGAGGTTCAGCGCAGCTGCGCCACTGCCGACAAATGGCTCAATCAATCGGCGCGCACCGGCCGGCAGCAATTCGCGGATGGCAAAGATCAGGCCGGTCTTCCCGCCCGCCCATTTCAAAAACGGGCGTTTCGTTCGCACGATCAAAGCCGTTGCGCCGCTTTCTCCTTCCACGTTGGAAATCACTGATCGTTTGAAACGAAATCGACGAACCATGTCGAAGCAGGAATTCTGCTGTCGGTTTTTTCCTCGATACGAAGGCTGGATTGGGCGATCACGAAGCATCATGATGACCGGCTGCGACCACGGTAAGTTTGCGCCGACTGAGTCGATGCTGTCGTTGCACGAGTCACAGGCGGGTGTCGGCCGTCACAAATGCGTGGTTTGTGGCTATCACGCCGGAATGATTCACGGGCGCGAGCAGGTCACGGGCGGAACGATGGAAATATGTTCTCATGGTTCACGAGCGCCTGCGAATGTGCTCGCCGACCTTCCGTCGTCACAGGCGGGTGAAGGACGCCACAAATGCGCGGTCTGTTCGTATGCGCGTGGTTTCATAGACGGCGCGAAATCATAACGTCCAAGCGATAATTTTGCGCATAGTTCGTTTCCCATGAAGGAAGAAGTGAAGGAGCGGTTTCGGGTCGAAGTCGCGAAACGCTTGGGCGCAATTGCGCGCGGGCGAGTAGCGGGGCTTTATAAAAACGACGTATTTTGCGGCCGATTGGCTCGATCCGGCCCGCAGTTTGGGGCGATGCGTTGCTACGGCTTGGCTGCTTCGCCGTCGATCTCTGGAAAATCGGTCACCGGATCCTCCGGCCGGCTCAAAAACCCCCGCAGCTCCGCCGCCATGCGCGGACCGAAACCCGCGACCTCGCCAATCTCCTCCACACTCGCCGCCCGCAATCGATCGATGCTGCCGAAATGATCAAGCAGCGCCGCGCGGCGCACCGGCCCGAGCCCCGCGAAATCGTCGAGCACGCTCTCGCGGATTTTCTTCGAGCGCAGGTTCGCGTTGTAGGTGTTGGCGAAGCGGTGCGCTTCGTCGCGCAAACGCTGCAGCACATTGAGCCCGGGATGGTTCAGCGGCAGGTTCAGCGGCGGCCGCTCGTCTGGAAAGATGATCGTCTCGTGCTGTTTCGCGAGGCCGATGAGCGGCGGCGGCGTGAGATCGAGCGCGATGAACGCCTTCAGCGCCGCGCCAATCTGCCCGCGCCCGCCGTCGATCACCACGAGATCAGGCATCGGCTTGTTCTCCTGCGCAAGCCGCCGGTAGCGCCGGCCCACGACCTCTTCCATCGCGCGGAAGTCGTCATTGCCGATGAAGCTCTTGATCTGGAAGCGGCGGTAGTTGTTCTTGTCCGGTCGTCCGTCGGCGAAGTGCACCATCGAGGCGACGACAAACGTCCCTGAAATGTGCGAGATGTCGAAGCACTCCATGGTGCGCGGCGGTTGCGGGAGCTGGAGCGCCCGTTGCAACGCCTGCAACGACTCCTCGTCGCCCTCCGGCCGCGTGTGATCGGTGCGTTCGAACCGCCGCGTCTTGCGCAGCGTCTGCTCGAGCGCGAAGACCACGTCGCGCAGCTCCGCCGCCTTCTCGAACTCGTGCTTCTCGGCCGCGCTCATCATCTCGGCGCGCAGCGTCTCCAGCCACTCGTGCGACTTGCCCTCGAGAAAGGTGCAGGCGTCGTCGACGCGACGGCGGTAGCCCTCGGTGGTCACGATGTTCTCCGCGCCGTAGAGTTCTTCGCGCACATCGTCGTAGAGCCGCCAGGTGCCGTCGGGCAATCGCTGCGGCGTGCCGTCGCCGAGCAGGATGCCGAACTGCCGGCGCATCTGCGCGAGCGTCTTGCGCAGCAGGCCGCTGTGCGCGAACGGCCCGAAGTAGCGCGAGCGGTCCTCCTTCTTCAATCGCGTGAGCCGGAAACGCGGCAGCTCCTCGCCGAGATCGACGCGCACCAGCAGGAAGCGTTTGTCATCGGTGAAGTCGGTGTTGTAGCGCGGCCGCCACTGCTTGATCAGCTTGCCCTCGAGCAGCAGTGCTTCGGGCTCCGATTTCACCTCCACCGTGTCGAAATCCGCGATCAAATCGATCAAGGCCCGGATCTTCGGCTGGCCGACGGTGGCGGCGCGGCCGCGCTGGAAATACGACGACACGCGTTTCTTCAGGCTGCGGGCCTTGCCGACGTAGATGATCCGGCCGAGCCGATCCTTCATCAAATAAACCCCCGGCTTGTCCGGCAGCGCGCGGACTTTCTCCTTCAGCGTCACGGGCTGGTGCTCGTTCATGCGTGGAACGACGCGACCGGGCGGGGCGCGCCGGATCGGCGGGCGCAACGCGTTCCGGGCATGAGGTCAAGCGGGTTGATCGGAAAACGAATCATTGGATACGTGACAGGGTCCGCCGGCGCACCTAGATCGTCGCTGGCAATTTCGCAGAATCCGCCTAATTTTGCCGCTCGCAAGTCATGGTTTCAGCTCACCACAACGACGGCGCGCCGCCGCGCCCGCCCTCTCGCAAGGCTCGCTTCGAGCTGCTCACGCTGGGGGACGAGTTGCTGCTCGGGCTGACGGTCAACGGGCATCTCACCTTTATCGGCGCGCAGCTCGGTCGCCGCGGCGCTCTGCTGCAGCGCAACGTCACGATCACCGACGAAGCCGATGCGATCGCGGAGCAGTTTCGCGAAAGCTGGGCCCGCGCGGATGTGGTAATCACCACCGGCGGCCTGGGCCCGACCTGCGACGATCGCACGCGCGAGGTCATCGCGGCGATGCTCGGGCAGAAGCTCGTCTTCAATCCGGCCATCCGTCTCGCCATCGAGGAGCGTTTTGCGCGTTTCGGTCGGAAGATGACGGAGAACAATCTCAAGCAGGCGTTTGTCTTTGAGCGCGGCGAGGTCCTGCCCAATGCGAACGGCACCGCGCCGGGCCTGTGGGTGGAGCAGGAGGGCAAGGTGCTGATCATGCTGCCGGGGCCGCCGAACGAGCTGCAGCCGATGTTCACCGAGCAGGTGGTGCCGCGGCTCGCGGCGCGCGGCCTTCTGCTGGAGCGGGAGGCCTATGTGCAACTGCGCACGGCCGGCGTCGGCGAGTCGGTGCTCGAGACGCGGTTGCAGCCGATTTTCGATCGCGCCGGCAAGGCGTTGAGCGTGGCGTTTTGCGCGCACCAAGGGGCAGTCGATTGCCGCGTGAGTTCGCCCGGCGGCGAACTCACCAGCGCCGCCCTTGAGGCCATTGCGGGCGAATGCGCGCAACTGCTCGGCGACGACTTCGTGGGTTACGGTCACGATTCGCTGGCGCGCGTGTGCGCCGAATTGCTCCGCGCGCAGGAGAAGAAACTCGCGGTGGTCGAGACCGCCACGGGCGGACTCCTGGCCAACGCCTTCACCGAGACGTGTGGCGCGTGCAAGTTTTTCGCCGGCGGCGTCGTGTGCTGTTCGAACGACGCGAAGATGCAGCTCCTCGACGTGCCCGAGTGCCTGCTGCTGCAGCATGGCGCGGTGAGCGACGAGGCGGCCGTGGCGATGGCGACGGGCGCGGCGGAGACGCTGAGCGCGGATTACGCCCTGGCGGTGACGGGCTTCGCCGGGGCGGCGGAGACGGGCGCGGGCACGAATCCGGTCGGCACGATTTTCATCGCGCTCTTTTCGCCGGCAGGCGTCTGGTCGAAAAAGCTCAACTATCCCGGTCCGCGCTCGACGGTGAAAGTGCGTGCAGTCAACGCCGCGCTCGACTGGTTGCGCCGCGAATTGTTGCGGGCGCAGCGGGGCGGGGCGACGCCGGCGCGGCGGATCAATGTGATGCAATGAGCCGCGCGGACGTGGCGGGGTGGTTGCGCTGGTGCCTGATCGGGCTGGTCTCCGCGGTGTATTCAGCGGCTGGTGACGCGCCGGTGCGCGGCGAGACGCAGGTGAGGCCCGTCCGGGGCACACTGCTGATCGTGGGTGGCGGCAGCATGGCCAAGCTATGGCCGGAATTCCTGGCGCTGGCGGGAGGCCGGGACGCGGCGATCGTCGTGATTCCGACGGCGGACGAGACCGTGACGGCGGACGAGCGATCGGTGGCAGCGTTGCGGGCGCTAGGCGCGACGCGCGTCACGCAACTGCACACGCGCGATCCCAAGGTTGCGGACACGGAGGAATTCGTCGCGCCGTTGCGCACGGCGCGCGCGGTGTGGATCACCGGCGGCCGGCAATGGCGCCTGGCCGATGCGTATCAGACGGATCTTCCTTTCGCTCCGGAGCGGGATTTTGTGGGCGCGGTTGGCTTCATTTCAGAGGAGAAACGCGGCCCCGGCGAGGTTGGGTGAGCCGCCGTTTCACGGGCTTTTTTAGGGAC
>Ga0163144_10003750_pt1 | contig 34606 bp, 30 predicted proteins | sample OliLak19BULKMAT1_FD_123175 | JGI IMG/M metagenome (GOLD analysis project Ga0163144, IMG submission 123175) | Freshwater microbial mat bacterial communities from Lake Vanda, McMurdo Dry Valleys, Antarctica - Oligotrophic Lake LV.19.BULKMAT1 | ecosystem: Environmental > Aquatic > Freshwater >...
AGTTCGCGATGGGTTCCTCGACCGAGAACAGCGCCTTTCAGGTGACGCGCAATCCGTGGGACACTGAGCGCATCCCCGGCGGTTCCAGCGGCGGTTCGGCGGCGGCGGTGGCGGCGAGCATGTCGCCCCTGGCGCTGGGAACGGATACGGGCGGTTCGATTCGGCAGCCCGCGAGCCTGTGCGGCATCGTCGGGATGAAGCCGACCTATGGGCGGGTTTCACGCTTTGGCCTGATCGCCTACGGCAGTTCGCTCGATCAGATCGGTCCGTTCGCGCACACGGTGAAGGACGCCGCTTTGCTGCTGGAAACCATCGCCGGCCATGATCGTCGCGACAGCACCAGCGTCAACACGCCCGTGCCGTCGTACCTGGAAACCATCGACGAACCGCTTACCAGCCTAACGATTGGCGTGCCGCGTGAGTTCTTTGGGGAGGGTCTTGATCCGGAAGTGGACGCTGCGGTGCGCGAGGCGTTGGGCGTGTACGAGAAACTGGGCGCGAAGATCAAGGAAATTTCGCTGCCGCATACGCGTTATGCCGTCGCGAGTTATTACCTCGTCGCCACGGCGGAGGCGTCGAGCAATCTCGCGCGATATGATGGTGTCCACTTCGGTCATCGCGCCGCCGATTTCAAGAACCTCGCCGGCATGACGATGCGTTCGCGCGGCGAGGGTTTTGGCGCGGAGGTGAAACGGCGAATCATGCTGGGAACCTATGCGCTTTCCAGCGGGTATATCGACGCTTACTATCTCAAAGCCCTCAAGGTGCGCCGCCTCATCAAGAATGATTTTGACACGGCGTGGGGCGAGTGCGACGTCATCATGGGACCGACCGCGCCGACGGCCGCCTTCAAGGCCGGCGAAAAAACGGCCGACCCGCTAGCGATGTATCTTTCGGACATCTACACGATCAGCGCCAACCTTGCGGGCATTCCGGGCATTAGCATTCCGTGCGGGTTTACGAAATCCAAGCTGCCCATCGGGCTGCAGATTTTGTCCGCCCCGTTCAGCGAAGAACGACTCTTGCGAACGGCTCAATTGTTTGAGACGGCGACGGATTGGCACGCGCGGCGGCCGGAGGGTTTCTAACTCGGGGGGATGCCGATGATCACGCAAATCCGAAAACGGCCAGGTGCGGAACAACGCATGTCCGTGGCTACCTTTCTCGATCGGCCGCCCGAGGAAATTGGCCGAAGCGAACTCGTTTACGGAGCCCTCGCCGTGTCGCCTTCTCTTTCCGAGTAAATTCCTCGACGGATCGCACCATGTCCACCCCGTATCACATCGTCATCGGCCTGGAAACGCATGTGCAGCTTCTGACGCGCACGAAGCTCTTTTGCGGCTGCGGCACCGCGTTTGGCTTGCCTCCGAACACGCAGACCTGTCCCGTTTGTCTGGGCTTGCCGGGTTCGTTGCCCGTGATGAATCGGCGCGCGTTCGATTTGTCGGTCCGTGCCGCGCTCGCGCTCAATTGCCATGTTGCTAAGTTCACCAAGTGGGATCGCAAGAACTACTTTTATCCCGACCTGCCCAAGAACTACCAGATCAGCCAATACGATCTGCCGATGAGCCACGACGGCTGGCTGGAAATCGAGACGCCGGCAGGCGAAAAGAGAATCGGCATCATCCGCGCGCATTTGGAAGAGGACGCAGGCAAGATGCTGCACGACGAGCAGGGCGCCGGCCGCGACAGTCTTGTGGATCTCAATCGCACGGGCACTCCGCTGCTTGAAATCGTCAGCCAGCCGGAAATGTCGACGCCCGAGGAAGCGAAGGCATATCTCGATGAATTGCGACTTCTCCTACGCGAACTGGAGATCAGCGGCTGTGAGATGCAGGAAGGCAGTTTGCGTTGCGACGCGAACATCAATCTGCATATCCCCCTGGACGACGCCCAAATCAAGGCGCACAACCTGGTCGGCCCCGTCTTCGCCGCCACGCCTCTCATCGAGGTCAAGAACCTCAACAGCTTCCGCGGCGTGGAACGGGCAATGAAGTACGAAGCCGAGCGCCAATACCAGGAGTTTCAGCAGAAGTCGCAGGGAGAATGGGAAGTCGACTACGCGGCCACGACAGATTTCCTTGGCCGACAGGTCGCGCCCGTCAAGCAGCGCCGCGACAGTCGTCTCGTTTCCGTCGCGAAGGCGACCGCGGGCTGGGATGACCGCCGCGAGCGCACCGACATCCAGCGCCGCAAGGAAGAAGCGTCGGATTACCGCTACTTCCCGGAACCGGATCTGGTTCCCGTGACCGTGTCGGCGGAACGGTTGTTGGAGGTGCGCGAAAGTCTCGGCGAGTTGCCCTCGGCGCAGAAACAACGGTTGCAAACGCAATACGGCCTCTCCGCCTACGACGCCCATGTCGTCTCGCGCCAGGGCCGCCCGTTCGTTGCCTATGTCGAGCAGACGGCCGCGCTGTGCGACGACGCCAAGGAAGTCTGCAACTGGGCGGCCAACGACGTGATGCAATATCTCAACGTGCATAAGGTCGCCATCAAGGATTTTCCGATCGCTCCGTTCGCGCTGGCCGACCTAATCAAGATCGTCAAGGCCAAGGGCATCAACAAGCAGCGGGCTCGCGAGGTGTTCGCGGACGTGCTTCAGGGCGAGACGCCGCAGGAGTCGGTGAAGAAGCGAGGGCTGGACGCCACCTTCGACGAAAGCCAACTTCGCGACATGATCGTGAAGGCCATTGCCGCCAACGCCAAGGCGGTCGCCGATTATAAGAAGGGCAAGGTCAAGGCGGCCGACTCCATCAAGGGCGCCGTGATGCGGGAAACGAAGGGGAAGGCAAATACCGAAGTTTTGCAGAAGATATTGCTTGAAGAGTTGGATAAGATCGCAACATAGTCGCAATCGCCCCATGCCATGGTTTGATCGATGAATACGATCGTCTTTTCCGAAGATGTGGAAATCCCGCCGTGGATCGTCGATCATGCCTCGTTCCGCCGCTGGGCCTGTTCAAAGGATTATCCGGAGCGAGGCAAGGTCTCGTACTTGGCCGGCAAAATCTGGGTGGACGTGAGTGCGGAAAAACTCATTCACAATCTGCTCAAGCAGGTCGTCGCGCTGGCGCTCGGCAACTTCGCGCTGACGCATCGCCTTGGCAGATTCATCGGCGACCGCATGATGCTCACGAATAGCCTCGCCGATCTATCCACGGAACCCGACGGCATGTTCGTGGCGAATCAATCGCTTCAAGAAGGGCGAGTTATTCTTTCCGAGGGCGAAGATTCGCTGGAAGTGGAAGGCTCGCCCGACATGGTGCTCGAGGTGGTGAGCAAAAGCTCGGTGAAAAAAGATACCCGCGAGCTCAAGCATCTATATTGGAATGCGGACATCGCGGAGTATTGGCTCATCGATTCCCGCCCCGCCGAACCGACATTCACCCTCTATCGCAAGGGGACGCGCGAATTTCAGCCGTCGCGCAAAAAGGACGGTTGGCTTCGCTCCGACGTGTTCGACGCCCTGGTGCGTCTGCGCCGCGAAGACGACGAAACCGGCTTGCCTCTTTTTCATATCGACTTGAAGTGAACTCTAGCCAACAACGGAGAGTCCCATCATGCCTGCTAACTATCGCGTCGCCGTCATCGGCCGAACCGGTCGAGGCAACTATGGCCACGGACTCGACGTCGTCTGGCGAGAATTCAAAAACGTGCAGGTCGTCGCGGTGGCGGATGAAAACGAGGCAGGGCGCAACGCCGCCCAAAAACGCATCGGCGCCCGGAATGCCTATGCGGACTATCGCGCCATGCTGAAGAAGGAGCGGCCGCAGATTGTCAGTGTCGCGGACCGCTATCTGGATCAGCATCGCGATATGGTCGTCGCCTGTGCCGAGGCGGGAGCGCATATCTTCATGGAAAAGCCGATGTGCCGCACGCTCGCCGAGGCGGACGAGATGGTGACGGCCTGCGAGAAGCATCACGTCAAGCTGGCGATCGCCCATCAGACGCGCTACAGCCCGCGCGTCCAGCGCATCAAGGACATGATCGCCGCGGGCGACCTGGGCGACGTGCTGGAAATGCGTGGCCGGGGCAAGGAAGACAGCCGCGTCGGCGGCAACGATCTGATGGTGCTGGGCACGCACATCATGGACTTGATGCGCTACGTCGCGGGGGATTGCCGTTGGTGCTTCGCCAGGGTTCAGCAAACCGAAAAGGGCGGCGCCCGCCCGGTGACCAAAGCGGATGTGCGCGAGGGCGGCGAGGGAATGGGGCCGATCGCCGGCGACCATATCACGGCCATGTATGGCTTCGACCGCGGCGTCACGGGGCATTTCGCGACGCAGCGTTCCACGCGCCGACCGGGCGAACGCGACCGCTTCCATCTGGGCATTTATGGCAGCCGCGGCATTATCCAAGTCACGACGGGAAGCCTGCCCGCCGCGTACTTCCTGGCCGATCCCGCGTGGTTCCCAGGCCGAAGCCCCGCGAGATGGCAGGAAATCACCAGCGCCGGCGTCGGCAAACCCGAGACGCTCAAGGACGGCGGCCTGCACCAGGGCAACGTCACTATCGTTCGCGACTTGATGGAGGCCATCGAGAACGATCGGCAACCCAAGGGCAGCATGTACGACGGTCGGGCCGCACTGGAAATGATTCTCGGCATCTACGAGTCGCATCGCCTGCGCGGCATCGCGGAGTTTCCGATTCGGAATCGACGCCATCCGCTCACCATGCTGGGTTGATTCCCATGATGCTCGGCATCGATCCGAAGATCGACTATGCGTTCAAGCGTCTGTTCGGCCAACCGCGGAATCAGGCGCTGCTTGTCCATTTCATCAACGCCGTGCTCGATCCGAAACCGGACCGCCGGGTGGTGGCAGTCGAAATCTTGAACCCGTTCAATGAAAAGGAAACCGAGGGCGACAAGCTGTCCATCGTCGATATCAAGGCGAAAGATCAGCTGGGCCGGGTGTTCAATGTAGAAATGCAGATGCTGCCGGACCGCGATCTCACGAAGCGATTGCTGTACTACTGGGGCCGCCTTCGTAGTCAGCAGTTGCAGGAGGGCGAGCCCTATTCCGATCTGCACGCGACCATTCTCATCGCGATCGTGAATGGCCGGATTTTTCCGCAGGACACGGGGTATCACCTCTGTTTCGAGTTGCGCGACAGGAACCATTCTTTGCTCTTCACCGACGACTTGGAATTGCATATTCTGGAGTTACCGAAATTCAAAAAGACCGTGGATGCGGTTAAAGGCGATTTGGAGATTTGGGCCTATTTCTTTCGTCACGCCGCGGAAATGGACCCACATCCCTGCCGGCGACCATCGATGGTCCGATAGTGCGCCAGGCCGTGAAGGAGTTAGCCATGCTTACCCAAGACCAAGTGGAACGTGAGCGCTACGAAGCGAGGGTGAAGTTGCATCGCGACGAGATTAGTCGCATGGTCGCGGCGCGCGAGGAAGGGGAAGAAAAGGGCCAGGTTACGGGCGCAAGAAACGAGTTGGCCGCACTTGTCCAGCAACTTGAAGGGATGCTTCAATTGCCTCGGACGCCTTCAAGCGACCTTCAATCGCTTTCGTTGAATGTGTTGCGGGCTCGACACGATGCACTGATGCAAAGGCTGCAACCCAAGCCATAATGGAGTTGTTTGCCTTGCGAGAGCACCGCGATGGCCTTCAACAGAAACTGCGTTATCACACGCCGCCCACGTCCTAAATGGTGACTAAGCCGCCCACCCGATCTGATACTTGGTGATCGCAATTCTCTCCCGGAGTTTTCGCATGCGTTTGTTCGCCCTGCCCTTGCTGCTGGTTGTGTTGATCTTGTCTCCTCTCGCCTCTCTCGCTCAGCCCAAGAAGCCGCGCAATCCCAACATCGCCGACACGCCGCCGTTGGCGCCTGCGGATCAGGTTAAGACGTTCCACCTTCCGCCCGGTTTCGTAATTGAACTTGTCGCGGCCGATCCCGATGTCAAAAAGCCGATCAACATCAACTTCGACGCCATGGGCCGACTCTGGGTCACCGGCTCCGAAGAGTATCCCTTCCCCGCGCCGGGCGACCGGAAGGCCAAGGATACGGTCAAGATCCTGAGCGATTTCGGTCCCGACGGCCGGGCGCGGAAGATCACCACCTTCGCGGACGGACTCAACATCCCCATCGGCGTGCAACCCCTGGCCGATGGGAAAAGCGCTCTCGTTTTCAGCATCCCCAATATCTACCTGATGCGCGACAACGACGGCGACGGCATCGCCGACGAACGCAAGATCCTCTATACCGGCTTCGGCCACAAGGATACGCACGGCATGACCGGCGAATTTCAATATTGGCTCGACGGCTGGATCTATTGCTGCCATGGATTTTCCAATACCAGCAAGGTGAAAGGGCAGGGAGCGACCCAAATCGGCATGCAGTCCGGCAACACCTATCGCATCAAGCCCGACGGTTCGCGCGTCGAGCAATTCACGTGGGGTCAGGTCAACCCCTTCGGCCTCACGTTCGATCCGCGCGGCTTTCTCTACTCCGCCGATTGTCACTCCCGGCCCCTCTATCATCTACTCAAAGGGGGCTACTACCCCAGCTTCGGCAAACCCCACGACGGCCTGGGCTTCGCGCCGCCCATGGTGAACCACGATCACGGCAGCACCGCCATCTGCGGCCTCGCCTACTACACCGACGATCATTTTCCGCCGGAATTTAGGGACAACGTCTTCATCGGCAACGTCGTGACCAACCGCATCAACCGCGACCGCATCGAGCTGACCGGCGCCTCCCCCAAGGGCATTCTGATGCCCGACTTCGTCACCTGCGACGATCCGTGGTTTCGCCCCGTCGACATCAAGCTCGGACCGGACGGCGCTCTTTATGTCGCCGATTTCTACAACCGCATCATCGGCCATTACGAAGTGCCGCTCGACCACCCCGGCCGCGATCGCGAAAAAGGCCGAATTTGGCGTATCCGCTACGCGGGCAAAGACGGAAAGAATCCCCTGCCCGCCCTGGTCGACTACACAAAGCAATCCTCCAAGGAGTTGGTCAAGGAGTTGGCCAACCCCAATTTGACGGCGCGGATGCTCGTCACTCAAGTGCTCGTCGCCCGCAACGACAAGGAAGCCGTCGACGCCATTTCAAATCTGCCTGCCGACGCGCCGGATGGCGCGATCGTGGCCGGCATGTGGGTGCTCGAACGCACCGGAAAAATGGACGACGCCATCCTGCGACGATTCCACAAACGGGACGGCCTGGTGCGTTCCCATGTTCTCAAGCTGCTGGCCGAGCGCGAAAAACTGGAGGGTCCATGGCATGCCATTGTCGTCGCCGATTTGAAGGACAAGAACGCGCTCGTCCGGCGCGCGGCGGCCGAGGCGCTGTCCGTTCATCCCACGCTCGAAAACGTTCGTCCGCTGCTAGACCTGCGTCACGCCGTCCCGCCGGGGGATCCGCAACTTTTGCATGTGGTCCGCATGGCTCTGCGCAATCAACTCAAGAGCAAGCCGGGGCCGTTGGGTCTGGACGCCGGCGCGCTCAGCGAGCAGGATCAGCGCGCGCTTGCCGATGTTTGCCTCGGCCTTCCCGACGATCAGGCCGCTGCGTTTCTTCGGGAATACCTGACCAGATTCAAGGAAGAACCCGGTGTCGCGCAACGATACGCGCATCACATCGTCCGCTACGGCGCCGAAGACGGGCCGAAGTGGGTGCTTGACTTCGCGCAAGACCGTTTTGCCGCCGATTTGGAAACGCAGGGCCGTTTCCTGGGCGTTGTCCAAAAGGCACGGCAGGAACGCGGCGCGGGGCTTGGCAAAGAGGAAAGATTGCGGGCCGGCGCGCTGGTCGCCAATCTTCTCAAATCCCGTTTGAAGAATGCGGTCGGCACCGGCGTGGATCTCGCCGGCTCTCTTCGTCTTGCGGGAACCGATCTGGCATTGCTCGACATCGCCCGCAGTCCCAAGATCTCCGACAAGCTGCGAATCAAGGCCGTCTCCGCGCTGGTCGCCATCGAACCGGAAAAGCACCTGCCTTCCTTGAGCGCGATAATCATGGCGGAAGGCCCCTTCGCCGTTCGCGAGCAAATCGTCAATGCCGTCGCGAGCCTCAATCAACCGGCCGCGCGCGAAGTCTTGCTCAAGGCGATGGAGACCGTCCCCGCTCGTCTGCAAACCGTCATCGCCAACGGTCTCGCCGGCACGCCGCAGGGCGCGGAGGAACTTCTCAAGACGATCGCGGCGGGCAAAGCGTCCCCGCGATTATTGACGGAACCGGGCATTCAGGTCCGACTCCAGCAGACGAAGCTGCCCATGCTGAGTCATCGCATCGCCACATTGACCAAAGGAATACCGCCGGCCGACGCGCGTCTCTTCGACCAGCAAATCGCCAGGCGAAAATCGTTCACGGCGATGGCCCACGACGCCTCCAAGGGCAAGGCAATTTTTCAAAAGCACTGTGCCGCCTGCCATCAGATCGGCACGGAGGGCGCCAAGGTCGGTCCGCAACTGGACGGCGTCGGCAATCGCGGCGTCGAGCGCATCCTGGAGGACATCCTCGATCCCAACCGCAACGTCGATCAGGCCTTCCGCGCCAGTTTCGTCACCACCAAGGCCGGCCAGGTGTTGAGCGGACTACTCCTGCGTAAGGACGGCAAAGTCCTCGTGTTGGCCGACGCCACTGGCAAGGAGTTGCGCATCCCCGAGGAGGAAATTGAGGAACAGCGGTTGGTGAACATCTCCCCGATGCCGGCCACGTTCTTTGAAGCGATCCCGGAGGGGGACTTTCATGACCTCATCGCTTATTTGATGGCGCAGCGAGTGAAGTGATCGAACGAAAAAAAGCGGCGGGCTTGGATTGCCCGTCGCTTGTTGTGTGTTTTGCGTCACGTCCAGCTTGTCCCGCCGGCTGGGTTAGCGGCTTGTCACCACGGCGCCGTCTTTGTCGAAGTCGATGCGAACGAATCGCAGCGGCCCGTAGCTGAACTCGACCGTATTGCCGCGATACTGGACGCTCTTGAGCATGCCGTCCGGCAGGGTGAATCGTACATTGGTCGGCCGTTTCGTCACGGGGTTCACAAGGTCGATTTCAAAACTTCCTGCGCGGGCCTTGAAGGTCTTGACGAATTCGTCGACGGTCAAAACGCCGAACGGACCCGTCGCGGGAGGCGGTTCAACGTCACGAGGCTCCGGCAATTCCGGGGGCAGGGCCGGCGGCCGCTCCACGATTTTGGGCGTCGGCGGCACGAAGGCCGGCTCGCTCGGCGGCAAGGGCACATAGCTCGGCAGGGAAGGCGGCAGCCGGTAATCGGAACTGTAGTAGCGAGGCACAATCGCGCCGGATCCGCCGTAGCCCGGGCCGTAATAGCCGGGCGCGTAATACCCAGGCGCCGGGTATCCGGGTCCGGGGTAAACGGGCTGCGGATAATACGCCGGTTGGTTGTTGGGTATGAACAGATTGACGAACGGGGCGCGAACGCTCACGCCCGGCCCGCCGACCCCGACGCGCACGAACGGCGCCCGCACGTAGACCTGCGCGTCGGCGGCACTCCCGATCACCAGCGCCGCGATGCCCGTTGCGATAAAATGTTTCATCCCACTCTCTCCGTTGACAGAACCGTCTGGGATTTCCCTGTCAAGATTATACCAACTTTCCGAGCGTGCAACCATCGGAATTCCGATTCGTCGCGCCCGGCGACTATTTCGCGATGATGTCAAAGCTCGCCCCGCCGAGTTTGCCATCTTCGGTATGCGCGAAGATCAGCACTTGATAGGACGTCGCACGGGCCGGCACGTCGAATGCCACCTTCCCTTGGCCTCCGGGAAGAACCAGCACGGGCTGCCAAAGCACCATTTCCTGGTAACTTGGGCCAACCTTCTCCCTGAAAGCGTATTCACGCAGCACACTCGGATCGAACGCGGCAGGCAACGCGGAGTCCCACGAGGCATGACGACGAACGAGATCTTCGAAACGTCCCGCGCGCCGCAACTCGGAATCCGCGCGCGGATCGCTTTCCCGCTTCGGCGCGATTGGCGTGACTTGCACAGGGGAACCCCCTGGCCGTAGGGACGTAATCTCCGCGGGCCCTGTGCCGGCCGCATCGCTGGAGGCGACAGTTTTCGCGAAGCCGATGCGCATGCTTCCGAACTTCGGCGTCGGCGGCTTGGCAATCGCCATGTCGAGAGCCATCGGCCCCCCGCCCGGCGCGGTTGCGACGGGGGACGGCGGCAGCGGTCCGGTCAATCCGGGCGGCGGCATTGTGGGCGCGAGGGTCGGTCGTGACTTGGGAGCGCCGCCGCCGCCGAATCCGCCCATGGCGCCCATGCCGCCCGCGGGAGCGACCGGTCCGCCAAAGGAGGGTGTGCTTGCTGCCTTCGGAACGGTCTGGGGATCAGGTAACTTGCCGCCGCCTGTCGGTTCGACTTTCGCGGCCGTGGACGGAGGCAACGGCTCGGGACGGGAGTCTTCCTTCGGACCCGCCGGCGCTTCCACCAGTTCCGTCGCGTCGGGCGCCATCGCCACGTTAATCGCAACGTCGGTTCTATTGAGAAAACTGCTCATGCCGGCCATGATTGCAACCAGCAGTAGCCCCAGCGCGGCCGCGCCGGAAACCAGCCAGCGATTGCCGGCGTCGCCATGTGCGTTTTTCACCAGCCCGATCCGAATCAGCAACAACGACAAAAGGACGATCGCCAAACAAGCAATCACGAAGAGAGTGCGCAACGTCGTTGCCTGAAATGCCTCCAGGCTCGCCCGTGCGGTATGAGTGCTCGCCGCCTGCTCTTGCGCCAGCGTTTGCATTTGTGTGCCCTTGGCCTCGAGGCTTTCTTGCGTTCCCTCTTCCTTTTCGCGCTGCGCCAATTTCTTTTGCAGCGCGACGTAGTCGGCCGCATGGCGTTCCTTCCGCAGTTGCAGCGCCAAGACGTCCGGATCGACGGTTTTGCGGCCGAAACTCGCCATGCTTCCCAGGAATCGGGTCGAAGCATAGTGTACGCGATCCTCGAACCGTTTCGGCTCCTGCTCCGCGAAGCGCCGCCAACCTTGCACGCCCAGCAACAAGTCGAGCGCTTCCTCCGCACGGGGATGCGCGCCCAGAAGAACGTCGGCGTTTTCCAAATCCTCTGGGCGGCGCACTTCATTCGTCAACAAGAAATGCGCCGGCATGCTCCGCAGCCGACGATCATCCGCCAGCTTTAGAAGGGCCTGATCGACCACGGATACCAGCAGAATGCTCGGCGTCAGATGCTTATTCTTATCGCGAACTTGCAAGTCGACCTCGACACCGCGACCCGCTTCGAATGTCTTTCCCGAAGCTGACGAGGTGATACGCAAGGATTCGCCGCCCTTACTGTAGATGAGGCGTTCGGCAAGCGGCGTATAGGTTTTGGCGCCCACATTGCCCGACTGTTCAAACACGGTGATGCGATAGACGCCGCTGACGCCGGGCGGGGCACGCAGACTCACTTTGGCCTTCTCACCCTTGCGCACACGGAGCGGAACGTGGTCGAGCAGTTTTCCTCGGCAATAGGCGCCGACCAGGACATCGCGATCCTTGGTGCTCTGTAGTTCCACAGCGATCTGCTCGCGCACCACGCCGCGCGGCAGATGCAGCGCCAGGCCGTCCGCTTTCGCTTCCGGGAGTTCACGAAACGGTTCATCGAGATGTTTAGGAGCGGCAATCTTGAACCGATAGCGCTCGCCGACGGCGGGCGTCAATTCAAAAACGCCCATGCCTTGGTTGATGCCGGGCTCGGCGGGGTCGCTAACCGTCTGGGCCTTGGCGACGATGTTGTCTTTGGCGTCGACGATCATTCCCGCCACATCCGCCGGCTTACCTAGCGATGTCCTCGCCTGGAAATACACGCGATTCGGCATGCCCGCGACCAGGTTGCCGCCCTCGGGATAAAAGTCGACGAGCACCTTGTTCAGCACGATGGGCAGGGGGCCGGCGATTTCTTCCTGCACGCCGTCGACATCGAATGTCACCGTGGCGGCGCCGGCGCCGCGCGCCATGTGTTCGGGCAGCTTGAAGCCAAACGAGTATTTGCCGTTCACGTCCGTTTTCAAGCGGTCATGATGGATGAGCGCGCCGTCGACAATGACTTGCGCCGTTGCCTCGACGACGCCCTTGGTTCCGTCCGCCTTCGCCACGGACCCATGTATTTGAACCTTTTCACCGGGGCCGTAGGAACCGCGATCGAACTTGAGTTCCTTGAGGAGCATGGGCGCTTCCCAACTGCCAATCGTAAAGGGCCGTTTCTCCGCCGGGAAGCGATTTTTTACGTCCGCGACCTCAATCGCATATTCTCCCGGCGCGAGCTCCGCCGGCAGCGGAAATTCCCCGGTCGCCAACCCCTTCACCGGTTCACCGCCGGGCGCCAATATCGGGGCATGCGTCTTGCGGTCAACCACGATCGAGGAACGCTCCATTTCCTGAAGCGGCCTTCCCACGCCGTCGAGCAAGCGAATGCGCAGTTGCATCACCGCCGCCGCGGGCTTCAAACTGAATCGTTCCAGGGTCAGACTGCGGAAGAATACCGTCTCCCCAGGACGATAGAGCGAACGATCCAGATAAAGGTGGGTCATGTATTCCGGCGCCACCAGCGCGAGATGATCCACGACCTGGATCGGCATCCCCTTTTCGTCCTGCGCCTCCACCACCAGGGCGACTTTCGTCCCCGGCTTCAACGGCAAATCCGGCGGCAGCGTTACCCGATGCAAAATCGCGCCCCGAAGCGGTTTCTCGAACAATACCTCGCGTGTTTCCGGGTTCACCAATTGCGCCCGCAACGGCATGGGAACCCGACCCTTGCGCGGCGACTTTTCTTTGACTTCAATGGTGATCTCGTTTTTCGCCCCCGCCTGTAGCGAACCGGGGCCCTCGATGATGAACTTCGTCTGATCGCGTTCAAATACCTTGCGCGTTTTTTCGTTGTCCTTGCGCCAAGTTCCAAGCAACTCGTCCACCTGCGCGTTGATCTCGCGTATTTCCTTACGCAGTTCCTCCTGACGCCGTTTGGCGTCGTCGCGTGTTGTCTTGGCGGCTTTGGCCGTATCGGTCGACTTCGCGTCCGCCGCTGCCCAAGCCTCATGCCGTTCCTGCCACGATGTGTAACCAAGGTAAGATGCCAACCCCACAGTACACGCCAAGATCGAAGCCGCCATCGCCCAACGAATGGGCAGACGCCGGCTGCGCGTCCGCAACGGCAGCGTTTCCTTGACCGGGGCGACCGGTTCGGCGGGCGGCGTGAAGCGCACTTGCGCGAACGACTCGCGCGCCGCTTCCGCGACAATGCCTTGCTGGCCGCGTGCGTGCTCCAAGGCAACCTGGCAATCCGGACAATTCTCCAGATGATCGCGCAGCGCTTTCGCCTCCCCCTCTTCCAAGAGGTCGTACAGGAAAGGCAACAGGTTTTGCCGGCATAGTTCGCAGGTAAGCATGAGTTTTTCCAAGCCCGATACCGGGCGTCCTTCAAACCAGAACTTTGCGCAGTTTCTCCAGGGCGCTGCGCATCTGGGTTTTCACCGTCCCCACGGGGCAGCCGCGCATCTCCGCGATCTGCTCATAGGTCAACTCGCCGTTCTGCCTCAAGAGAAAGACCTCCTTTTCTTCCTGGCGCAGCAAATGGATCGCCTTGCGAATCCGCTCGAAAGTCTCCTTCTGCTCCACAACTTGCCCCGGCGCGGGTTCCTGGGCGGCCAGAGTATACTGCTCCGCTTTCAGGGGTCGGCTGCGTCGATTCCAGGCGCTGCGCTGCATATCTTTTGCCGTGTTGAAACAAACCCGAAAAATCCATGCCCGCAGGTTTTTCACCTGATCCAGTTGATCGCGGGCATTCCAGCACTTAACAAAGGCGTCCTGGGCGGCATCGCACGCATCGTCGCGATTGCCCAGGACGTAGTACAGTGTGCTGATCAACTCGTCGCGCAACTCGTGGAAAGTACGCGAGAGCACCTCCGCCATCGAAGTCGGTTCCTCGACTTCCGGTCTATCCTGGACCAGCACGTGCTCTCGGCGCTTCGTCATGGGCCACCGCAAAAGACGATGACGCCCCCCATTTGGTTTTCCGACTAATCCGGCAATACTTTGATTCGCAGATTTCGGAACGCCGCCGCGTGTTCTCCGGGAATGAGCAGAATCGGACCGGCCACCGTGTCCTTTTCCAGCCTTTCCTCATTTAACACGGTATGCCCATTCATCCAAACGGTGCCTTTTTTGTCCTTCACCATGATTTCCAGGGAATTCCATTCTCCCGGCGGGTTGGCGACTTTGCGGAAGTCCTCCGCCGCCATGTGCAGCTTCGCGGGCCTGCCGCCGCCGAATTCGATCTGCGTGTAGGGCTTGAATCCGTCACGCCATTCCATGCGGAGGACAAAGTTGTTGTACCTCTTAGGCGTGATGATCGCTCTGCCCTTGGGGCCTTTTGTGAAGGCGCCGTCCTCCAGCGTCCAGCCGGCGCCGTCCGTCCAAAGCTTCGGATCGTTCAGGCTCGTGAAACCCAGTTCCTTGACGCGGATGTTCTTGAAATCGATGGCCGCCGCTTCCGCCTGCCAGCCCAAATAGCCGCGGGCCGGTTTGAAGCCCGCTAGTTCCCAGGCCTTCTTGCCGTTGGCCCAAAATGTCAGCTTGTCTCCCTCGGCGAGCACGCGCCATTCGTTCCACTGGCCCGGCGCTTTCTGCAAATCCGGCACGGCGGGACCGCCCTTGGCGCCCATGAAGTTGCCGGCCGCCTTCTCCGCCAGGTTTATTTGATTTACGCCCTTATCGCGCACCGTACGAACGAAGAAGCCGCTGTTGTAGCCCTTCTTCATCGCCTTCCATTCGAAGCGGGCATCGAAATCGCCGAAATCCCACTGCGTCGCGAGATGGGGACTGCCGCCGCCCGTCAACCGAATCACGCCGTCCTGCACCGACCAGTTCTTGGGCTTGGTGTCCTTGCTGCCCATGAAGCGAAAGCCGGACAGATCCTTGCCGTTGAACAGAGAGAGGAACCCCTCCTTCCGCTCCTCCTCCGACAATTCCTGCGCGAACCCAACCGGCGCCAGCGCCAACAACAAACACGAACTCAACATCCATCGCATGACAAATAAGTCCTTTCCTCTGGGTGGTTGCTTCATCGATTATTTCTGTCTTCGTCCACTTCGTCGAATCGGACAGGCAGGATGCCTGTCCTACGGGAGTTTCCGGCCCGCGTTGATCTTTCGCGCTTGTTGCAGCACTTCCGCGATTGCCACCGGAGCGCCGCCGCGGCGTTTGCTTTCGTCGGCCGCCTCCATGAACGCGAACATCTCCGTCGTCTCCTCTTCGCTCACGGGCGGCACACCGGTGCGGAAGAATTTCGCGATTTCCTTGAGCATGGGTTCATAGCCCGCATACGACCCGCTCGGCTGAATCGCCTTGCTGCCGAATACGAGCGCCCCATAACCCGCACTTCCCTTGCGAATGCCGCGAAAGGTGCCGACCCGACCGTCCTTCCAAGTACCCGTGACGACGTCGACGTCGGCCGTGTGCGTGCGCACGACTTCCTTGCAACCCGTCCCCATGATCGTATAGAGAATCTCCATTCCATGCACGCCGTACCAGAAAAGATCCGGATGGTGCTTCTCCAAACTGCACGGCCCGTAAGCCACGCAGCCCAGCACATCGCCCAGTTTCGGGTTGTTGCGCATCGCCTGAATGCCCGGACTGAAACGCAACGACGAACTTGAAAACACCGGCGTCTTGTACTTTTTCGCCAGTTCGAAGATCATGAGCGCATCCGCCAGACTTCCCGCGATGGGCTTGTCGATGAAGACGATCTTGCCCGCCTTCAGGACGGGGATGACCTGGTTCAGATGGGGTCGGCCATCGACGCTTTCCAGGAGGACGACATCCACTTTCTCCACCAGCGCCTCGACGGAGTTCACGATTTCCACGCCGAACTTGTCCCTGAGTTGAGCGACGAAACCGTCCAACCGATCCTTGCTGCTGGGAATATCCGCGCTGCCGCCGGGATAGGCCGCCACGACCTTGAAGCCTGCCAAATCGCCCGCCGCCTTGGGGTCGTTGAGCACTGTGGTGAACGCGGGCACATGCGAAGTATCGCAGCCGATGATGCCCACGCGCAACATCTTTTTCTCCTGAGCCTGTCCAACGGCGCTCGTCGTCAAAAGCGCTGCCGCCATAGCGAGCAATCGTGTCATCTTTGGAATCCCTGTTGTGGCAATCAAAAAAGAGTGTTTTCGTTTCGATTCGCGGTTATCATAACGCGCACCGAACCAGGAATCCCGGCAAAAGTGGAAACCATCATGACGCGCTTGCTATTGGCCGTTGCGTTCAGCCTTTTGGGTTGCTGCTCCCTCTCCGCACAGGAAAAGTCTTGGCAGGCCGGCCTCGCCAAAATCGTCATCACTCCCACCAAGCCGATGTGGATGTCCGGCTACGCCTCGCGCACCAAGCCCGCCGACGGCAAGATCACCGAACTCTGGGCCAAGGCATGTCTCTTAAAGAGTCCCGCCGGCCAGCAAGCACTCGTGATTTCGCTCGACTTGGTCGGCGTCGACCGCAAACTGGCGCACGAAATCCTTGCTAAGCTAGAAGGCAAGCTCAACCTCAAACCGGAACAAATCGCTCTAGCGACTTCGCACACGCACTCCGGCCCGGTCGTCGGCAACAATCTACGCTCCATGTACGTTCTCGAGCCTATCCAGCAAAAGCTCATCGACAAGTACACCAGCTGGCTTCAGGATCGCATCGTGCAAGTCGCCGACGAAGCTCGCCGCAATCTGCAACCCGCGAAGTTGTCGTGGACGATCGGCCAAGCGACCTTCGCCGTCAATCGCCGCAACAACAAGGAAGCCGACATCGAGAAGATTCGCGGCGAAGGCACGCTCCAGGGACCGGTCGATCACGACGTCCCGGTGCTCGCCATCCGCGACGCAAAAGACAAGCTGGTCGGCGTGCTGTTCGGCTACGCTTGCCATGCCACCGTGCTCTCGGGATACGACTGGTGCGGCGATTATCCCGGTTTTGCGATGGGCATGCTGGAGCAGGATTATCCCGGCGCCATCGCGATCTTTTGGGCCGGCTGCGGCGCCGATCAAAATCCCTTGCCCCGGCGCACGGTGGCTCTCGCCAAAAAGTATGGCCAAGAACTGGCGGCGTCCGTCAATGATGCACTGAAAAAACCGCTGACCCCGCTCAAGGGGACGGAGTTGCGTACCGTGCAAGCGGAGGTGGCCGTGCCATACGATGTGCTTCCCTCGCGCGAACAGTTGGCCAAGGACGCACTTTCAACCAACAGGTACGCCGCCGCCCGCGCCCAACTTTGGCTGGACCGCTTGGCCAAGGGCGAAAAACTGCCCGAAACCTATCCCTACCCCGTCCAGGTTTGGCGCCTTGGCGACGATCTTACCTGGGTGACGCTCGGAGGGGAAGTCGTCGTCGATTTCTCCCTGCGCCTCAAGAAGGAACTCACGCCCGGCAAGACCTGGGTCATGGGCTACGCCAATGACGTGATGGCTTACATCCCGTCGCTACGCGTTCTCAAGGAAGGCGGTTACGAAGGCGGCGGCGCCATGCTCTACTATGGCCTGCCCGCTATTTGGGGACCGCAGGTCGAAGAGGTCATCGTCGAGGCTGTTCGCAAGCTTGCGAAATCCGTTCGCTGAGCGGTCTGTTTGCAAAAACGTGGTAGCCGCACGCTTGAGCTAACCAGCTGGGTCGCCTCGGAATACATTGAACCGCCAAGCGCCGTCATAGCGGCCCGGTCTGGTTCAGCGACTTGTTCGGCCTGCCGGGGTTGCTTCCTCCTCGGCAGGGTCAGGCGACTTTTTCGATCAACGAGTAAGCGATCTGCTTGCCGAGGGCGTGGGCGATCCGGGAGAGTATCCCGAGTGTCAACGTGCCGACGGCGCCGGCCTCGATACCCTCGACTACTTCAGAGCCCAGGTTCAGCCGCTCGGCCAATTGCTTCTGGGTGAGTCCCTGGCGTTCGCGCTCCTGCCTCAGATCGTCCGCGAGACAGCGTAGGAGAATGACCTCGCCCAGCGTGGTGAACTCCGCCCCTTGGGCTTCTAGGTCCGCGATCGACGGCTTCTCACGCTGATATTGTTCGCGGACCGCGCGCAGGCGGGCCAATTCCTCCGGCGACCGCTCAAACTTTCGCTGGATACTTTTTTCCATCTGTTCACCCCGCCCGTGGCGGCGTTTCATAGGCAGTGATCGGTTAGACCATCCTAGGATCGTCACCCGCGTCTTCCCACACGACCGCAAGATGCTTGCCTGTGCTAGTCCACCCAAACGTAATTGGCCGACCGCTCGATGCGCTGGCGTCCGTCTCATTGTAGTGGTTCTGGAGGACTTCCTCCACTTCCTCTCTGGTGACGCCGTGTTCCGCAATATGGGCAACGTTGCCGTCCGGATCGTCGTCCAGATCCCAGATGACGATCGGCTCCATTCCCCCTGCTCCTACTTTTTTGAGTACCAACTACTTGATTCTATCGGTGATCGGACAGGTGAGCAAGGAATGCCAAGTTCCATTGCAGGGCCTCCGGGAGGCGTTGAACATTCCAGCCGCCCTTGCTACTCTTTTGTACCTCCCCGCAGCCCCAACCATTCCTTCACTCCCAGCGCTTCCTTCACCTCCGCGAACGTCATCATTTCGTCCGCGGGCAAGTCGCCGCGCCCCGTCGTTTGTAACGCATGGATCAAGCGTTGGACCGCCCGCCCGGCGACAAGAAGCGTCTCGATGGGACACACCGCGATGCGATAGCCCAACTTGCCCAACTCCTCGACGGTCAAAATGGGCGTCACGCCGCCGGTCAACATATTCACGAGCAACGGCCGATCCACTTCGCGCGGAATGCGCTGCAGTTCCGCGAGAGACTGCGGGGCCTCAATGAAGAGCACATCCGCCCCTGCATCCGCGTACAGCTTCGCCCTGCGGATGGCGCCGTCGATTCCCTCCCGGGCTCGAGCGTCCGTGCGCGCGAAAATCGCGAAATCCGGATCCTTCCGCGCCGCGAGTGCGGTTTTCAGCTTGAGGACCATTTCGTCGGCCGGGATCACTTCCTTGCCCTGAAAATGGCCGCAGCGCTTGGGATGGACTTGGTCTTCAAGCAGTAATCCCGCCGCGCCCGCTTGCTCGAACTCGCGCACCGTTCGCACGACGTTTTGCAAGTCGCCGTGCCCCGTGTCGCCGTCCGCCACCACTGGAATCGTCACGGCCTGACACGTTCGCCGCACCGCTTCGGCCATCTCCGTCAAGGTGAGCAATCCCACGTCGGGCAATCCCAGCGTACTGGCGGCGACGCCAAAACCGCCCAGGAACAACATCTCCAGCCCGCCCGCCTGTGCCAGCCGCGCGGTGAAGACGTCATGCACTCCCAAGGTCGGCGCGATCGCCGTGCCTCGCAACAATTCCCGCAATCGACGCGTTCCATTCATCGGCCGCTCCTATCGCATAGCGCACACCGCGCAGTCCGCGCGCCGCTTCACATTCACTTTGGAAAACTCCATTGTTCGCAAATCGCCGACGAGCAGTTGGTTCTGGAGCGTTTCGCCAAAGCCCGCGATAACCTTGATGATCTCCATCGCCCCCATGCAACCGACGACGCCCGCCACCGCGCCAAATACCGGAAACCGGCGCTTCCACGCCGGCGGTTTTTGGGGAATTAGACACGCCAGGCAGGCCGTCTTCCCGGGTATCACCGTCGTGAGTTGCACGTCCAATTCGTACATCGCGCAATCGACCAACGGCTTGCCATGCCGAACCGCCGCTTCGTTGAGCAACAACCGTTCTTCAAACAACGGCGCACAGCCCGCAACAACGTCGACGCGCGTGACCAGCCGATCCGCGTTGTCCACGTCGATATTCTCCGCGACCGTTTCCACGGTGATAAGCGGATTGATCGCTCGCAATCGTTCCGCTGCCTGCTCGACGCGTGACCTGCCCAATCCCGCGCTGCTCATCAGAATCTGCCGGTTCAGATCGCTTGGCTTCAAATCCCCCGCATGCGCGAGCACGATCCGTCCCACGCCCGCGGCCGCAAGTTGCAGCGCGACATTGCTCCCGACGCCGCCGCAACGCGACACGAGTACGGATGCCCCTTTGAGACGGCGCTGCCCCTCTTCGCCGAAGCCCTCGACCCAGAGTTGCCATTCATATTGCGATAGCTCGGCGTCCGTCATCACTTCGTCAAACCCGCTGCGTTGTATTTGTCGAACCAGCCGAAAAACTCGCGATGCCACAATCGCGACGATTGCGGCGACATCACCCAATGATTCCCGAACCGCTTTATACCCGGCTTGCGAGCGTCATTCAAAAGAAAACCGAAGGAAAACCCTTGCGAAACGCTCGCGATATTCGTTATAATTAACACTATGAAACTCGAAGAATTTGAAGACACGATGCGAAAACACTTGTACCGAACCCCGTTCGTACCGTTTGAGGTCGAAATGGAGGACGGGCGGGTCGTTATTGTCGATAATCCATTCGCGATGCTCAATGGCTGCGTTGCCTTGATTAGTCAGGACGACATTTTTGTTGATTTCACTTTCGAGAACGTGAAAATCATTCGTCCCCTGTCACCCCAGACGATCCCATCATGAGCCACGACGAGTTCGTTCACGCTCTGTACGTGTTCACACGACGACGGCCTTTCAAGTCGTTCAAAGTTGAACTCATCAGCGGCGACCGATTCGCAGTGGTTCATCCAGAGGCAATTCGACCTAGCAAAAAACTGTTTTTGCATGTTTCACCCGATTTTACGAAACGGCTTTTTGATGCAACCGCCGTGTCCCATTTTCTCGATGAACCAAGACCCAATCCTTGACCTACTTCTACCAATGCTCGATCGGCCCTTTCGGCGTTGCGATCTCCAGCAGTTGATCGCGTTCCCAGCGCGGCGGCGGTCCCTGGCACAGCAAGTGATCGACGATCTCATCGAAGCGCCGTGACGATTCCAGCATGATCAAAGTTTGTTGAATGTCTCGACCTGGGTGCAGCACGCGGCAATACCAGTTGACCACCTTGCGAAAGGTGATGCAGGCATGCCGTTCGTCTCGTTGGTTTTTGAGTAAATGAAAATGCCGCGACATGAAGCGCACACGCTCGAAATAATCGCCGCTGGGCGCGAGTTCGCCGGTCGCTTCCCAGTGGACCAGTTGCCCGAAGATCCACGGATTCAATAACGCGCCCCGGCCGATGGAGATGCCGGCGCATCCCGTCGTCAGCAACATGCGTTCCGCGTCGACAATCGAACGCACGTCGCCGTTGCCGATCACGGGGATTGATTCCACGGCCTCGACGACGGCGCGGATGCCGTCGAGATTGACGGTGCCGCCGAAGCCCTGCGCGCGGGTTCGGCCATGGATGATGACGGCCGCCACGCCGACCTTCTCGAACTCGCGCGCGAAGTAGGGGGCGCTGAGATCGTTCTCATCCCAGCCGAGGCGCATCTTGACGGTGACGGGAATGCGAACGCTTTGGACGACGGCTTCGACAAGTTTGACGGTGTTGACGACGTCGCACATCATCGCCGAACCGCCGCCGCCGCGCGTGACCTTGTTGACGGGACAGCCCATGTTGATGTCGATGACGTTGGCGCCGTAGTCCTGGAGCCAGCGCGACGCTTCGGTCATGTCGGTGGTGTCGTTGCCGTAGATCTGCACGGCCAGGGGCCGATCCTCGGGGCAGGATTCGATCAATTGCTTCGTCTTGGCGCTATGATGGCGCACGAGCGCGCGGGCGCTGACCAAGTCAGTGGTGGCCAGGCCGAGACCGCCGAGTTCGCGCACCGCCTTGCGAAACGGCCAATTGGTGTAGCCGGCCAAGGGCGAGAGAAAGAATCGCGAGGGGATGGGTAGATTGCCAAGTTGCAAGGCCGTGCTTCCATGTGCGAGGATCGTTGCCGGACTCAGGCGTCGAGAGGTTCTGGATCAGGTTATGGCGGCGGGTCGGTTATTTGTTGTTGGGGAGCGATCCTAACCATCGCCAGCGCGATCACAACCGCGAGTCCCGCGCCGGCGCCGACGTCGATCAAGTGATGCTGCCGCGTGAACAATGTCGAAAGCCAAACCAGCCCCACGCCTCCGATGGTCCACAACCAGTATCGGGGAAAATCACGCAACAGGGCAAGGGCAACGAGGCATGTGAGACTGACATGCAAACTCGGAGCGGCGTTCGCGGGCGGTTCGTCGATCTTCACCATTTCGTTGTAGATCCACGCCGTCAGGCCCGGCGCGAGATCCGATTTGGGCCGAGTTCCCGTCTGCGTCGGCACGGCAATGAACACGATCAACGTGACGAACACCGTCACGAGCGCGCTGCGCACAAACCAGCGAAACGTTCCAGGCGAAAGCAGCCCGATGATAACCGGCGCGATCGCGTAAGGCAACATGTACACCCAGACCCACGCCGGCTGAAACGGAATCCACTCGTCCAGCGGCGTCCAGGTGATGAACCGCGCGTCATGGCCGCGCCAACGCAAGACGAGCAAATAGCAGCCCAGCGACGAGAACATCAGCGCCGCCAGGATGACTCCTTGCCGAAATACGCGCGACCATGTCGACGAACTTGTCTCCGCTGTTTTCATCGACGCCTCTGCCATGGCAACCGCCGCCGCCTTTGATTCATGCCCCATTACGTTGAGTACACCAACCGTCCAAACAAATAGGACGGCACATACAGGATCAAAATCACCAACCCGATATATCCCGCGACCGCCATCGCCAGGATCGCATCCAGCACGATCAAACCCAATACGCTCCGCTTCACCGCCGCCTGCACCAGGCGCGGCAGGGGCCGCTGCAGCGCGGGAAGGTATGCCGCGGCAAGGTAGATCGTGAACGCCACCAGAAGGTAGGGAAACACGATCGGCGGCTCATGGGCGAGATTCGCGTCTTGCACCAGCGTGGGGATCATCAAGGCCGTCAGCAACGACGCGAACACCACCGCAGCCCCAGCAAGCAACATCGTCTGATTGCTAATCCTCGCCTCGGTGCGCGCGAACCAGGTGACGCCCACGATGTACAATCCCACGACCAGCGCCAATCCCCAGCCCCACGCATGGGGCGCATGCCCGGCGATCGATAGCCCCAGCAGGATATTCAGGAACCGGCACGCCCCCATCGCGATTGGTCCCGCCCAGGTTCGCTTCAGGACCGCGTCATAAAGAAAAATGGCCGCGACGAGAAAAAGCGCGATCAGCGTCGCGTGATAGCGAAATCCGTCCGGCCCCCAATCCGCGACCACGCACAATGCCAGCCCCATCAGCATGAAGGTCCAGCCCAGTCCCGCCGCTTTGCCGGTCGAAATGTCGCCGGCGGGCAGGGGCCGAAAGCCGCGTTCCTTGCGGTCCTGCTCGATGTCGAAGTAATCGTTCCAGATCATGCCCGACGAGTAGAACAGACTCGACGCGAGCAGGATGCAGAGAAACGGCAGCCACCGCTCCGGCAACGCCTGTGCCGCCAGCGCCGCCATAACGATATCCGCCATGGCCGTGAATACGTTGGGCAGACGCAAAAGCCGGGCGTAGGGCAGAAAGCGAATCATTGTTAATCCGTAGGACAGGCATCCTGCCTGTCCGAATGCGTGCGGGTTTAGGTTGAAGAATAGTCAGACCGAACCGGCATCCTGCCTTCTACCGTAGGACAGGCATCCTGCCTGTCCGATTGAAACCGAGTCTTTTTGAATCAATCCATAGCGGACAGGCTGGAAGCCTGTCCTACGGGGTGGCGAGGATCGCTTGGACGCGTTCAAGGGCGGTTTTCGCCGCTTGGTCGGGGTCGTCGATGTAGGGATAGAGTTCGATGGTCACCCAATCCTGATAGTTCATGTCCTTGATCGCCTGGAGCGTGGCGCGGAAGTCGATCGCTCCTTCGCCGGGCACCATGTGATGATGCACGCGCGTGGCCGCGATGTCCTCCAGATGGAAATGGCGGATGTACTTAGCGACCCGCGGAATCGTCGTCGCCGGGTCATCCTTGACGCAATACGAATGCCCGATGTCGAAATTCAGCGCCACCGCCGGCGAATCGATGTGCTGCATGAACTCCAGAAACTGATCGGCCGTCTCGATCAGCAATCCCGGCTCCGGTTCCACCAGCAACAACACGCCTTCTTTTTCCGCATGCTCCGCGACTGGCTTGATCATTTCCACGAATAGCTTGAGCGCGGACGACCAAGATTGTCCAGGTTCGAGCGGACCGCCCGGCTCCGTCGTGATGCACGGCGCTCCGAGTTCCTTGGCCAGCGTCAACGATTTCATCGTGTGGTTGATGCGGATCTGGCGATAGTGCGCATCCGGCTCGATCCACGACGGATGCCAGTATTTCTGCCGGGGATCGTCGACGGCGTGCATCATGAACGAATTGATGTTCGAGATGCGCAGCTTGTTGTCAGCGAGCGCCTGCCGTAAGCCTTCCTTCTGCTCTTCCAGAAGATATGCGGGCCAAGCATGAGGCACGTCGGCCATGATCTCGACGCCCTGATAGCCGATCTTCGCCAAGCGCGTCACGGCGTCGCGGAACGAATGTTTGAGATACGCGTTGGTGCTGAATGCGATTTTCATGAACGGGCCATTGGAAAGAGCCGGGCGACGTCAGTCCCCGGATGAGTGATCGGCGCACTCCGGGGGCTGACGCCGCCCGGCTCGCCAAGGGTTGTTGTCACTTTCGCACCATCTTGACATATTCTTCAAGCAAAGTGAACTGCCGAAAGAAATCGTGCCCTTCCACGCCCATCGGACTCTTGAAGAAGCACGCCAGATGCTGGAGTACGCCGGACTCGCCGCGCCGCTGGGCAAACAACGTTAGCCGAACCAAATCGAGTACCAAAGGAGCGGCCAAGAGCGAGTCGCAACCTTGCCAGATGAATTGCAGGATCATCTTCGTGCCCAGGAAGCCCTTGTAGTGAATGTGGTTCCAGGCGGTCTTCCAGTCGTCCATCGACTCGATGTATTCGATCGTGACCAATGTCTGCGGCTTGTAGCCGACGACTTGCTGGATTAATTGATCCTTGGTCTTGATCTTGGATTCCTTGTTGACGGGATCGTCCAGGACCAGTCCGTCACGGTTGCCGAAGATATTGTGACCGACCCAGCTTAGAATCCGCAGATTACGAAGTGCGAACATCGGAGCGAGGACGGATTTCATGAGCGTCTCGCCCGTCTTGCCGTCTTTGCCCGCCACGCAGACGCCTTTTTCCCGCGCCAGTTCGAGCGCGGCCGGGAACGAAGCGCCCAGTGAGGGCGTGAAGTTGACATAGGCGAAGCCGAGGCTGATGCCGGCCCAAGCGTAAAGCGAACTCGTCGGAATGACGGCGGCGACATTGTCGAGGTAAGCCTTGAACTTGGCGACGGATTCAAAGTTGGCGTCCGGCACGCAGGCGGGTTCCGTCGACGCGACGCTGACCACGATTACTTCATCTAGCTTTTCGCGCTTTTTGAAGTCGGCCAAATCCGCCGTGAACCGCTCGACAATTTCACGCGGCGATTCGGTCTTGCATGCACCGGGCAATTCGGCGAGCTTGCCGATCGTGCCGCCGGACCCGACGACGCTGCCGGGCCGAACATTCGCGTTCCAAGCGGCCAAGTCTTCTTTGCATCCTTCGATGACGCTTGCCTCGAAGACATTGGAACGCTGGTGAAGCTCGGTGATCGCTTGCAAAAAGCTGCTGTCGCGAATCTCGTGGCCGCCGACGACAAAGTTCTCGGCCGCGTCCAGATCCAGGCCGTCGAATAGCGACGTGGCGGTCACCAGTGCGGTGCTGTCCGTCAGATTGCGTTTGAGAGCGGCCAGGCCAAGGGCCGCGGTGCTCGCGACGCCTCCCCAGGCGCCGATGAACCAAATGCCGACGCGACGATTTTTCATTGCGGGTGGGAGTACCAAATAGGGGCGAATCGGCGACCCGAAGCGGCCAATCAGGCGGGGTCGGTCTGCTTCGCCGGACTGCGGTCGTTAGCCAGGGAAAAGTGCAGGGGCTGGTGGGCTGCCTTTCCGGACGGAACTGGGCTAAAAGTCCATTCTCACAACAACGATGCCGTTGGTCAAGTTGCCGACTTATTCCGTGCGGTTCGACTACAATAATAAGGGCACGAATTCCGACTTTGAAACGGCGTTGCGGACGCTAAGCCGCAAGCGGCGATGAAAGAACCACGCGCATGGCAAGCTCGCACGATTTTTGCACCATTGAAGAAGCTCTCGCCGACATCCAGGCAGGCAAGATGATCGTCTTGGTCGACGACGAAACGCGCGAAAACGAAGGCGATCTCATCATCCCCGCGGAGAGAGCCACGCCCGAGACCATCAACTTCATGATGCGCAATGGCTGCGGCATCGTCTGCCTCGCCCTCGCCCCTGACATCTGCGATCGCTTGCACCTGTTCCCGCAAGCCGGCGGCAATGTCGACACCCAGATAACGCCCTTCACGCAAACCATCGACGCCCGCACTGGGATCACCACCGGAACCAGCGCATTTGACCGCGCCCGTACCGTCGCCGTCGCCATCGATGAACGCTCCGGGCCGGACGATCTGGTGCGTGGCTACGGTCATGTCAACGGCCTGCGCGCCCGCGAAGGCGGCGTTTTGGTACGCGCCGGGCACACCGAAGGCAGCGTCGATTTCGCCCGCCTGGGCGGCTTCAAATCCGCCGCCGTCATCTGCGAAATCGTCCGACCCGACGGCCACATGGCGCATCTTCCCGAGTTGCGGGAATTTTGCAAAGCGCACGATTTGAAGATGTGTACCATCGAAGATTTGATCAAGTTCCGCCGCCAACGCGAACGCCTTATTCGCCGAGAGTTGACGCTGACTTTGCCCACGCGTTTCGGCGAATTCGATCTCATTCCCTACACTTCACTCGTCGATCCCGAGCCGCACTTGGCGCTCTGCATGGGAGGCGTCGGCATCGAAGTGGACGGACAAATCCCCATTCAAAAGGAACCCGTCCTGGTCCGCATCCACAGCCAATGCTTGACCGGCGATATCTTCGGCAGCTGCTTATGTGATTGCGGTCCGCAGCTGCACCATGCCATGATGCAAGTGGCCAAGGAAGGCAGGGGCGTCGTCCTGTACATGCGCCAGGAAGGCCGCGGCATCGGCCTTTTGCCCAAGCTCCGGGCTTACAAGCTGCAGCAATCCGAGGGTCTCGACACCGTCGAGGCCAACCAACGGCTCGGCTTTGGCGCCGATCTCCGCCACTACGGCATCGGCGCCCAAATCCTCACCGACCTCGGCGTGCGCGACATTCGCCTGCTCACCAACAATCCTCGCAAGGTCGTGGGGCTAGACGGCTACGGACTACATATCGTCGAACGCGTGCCGATTCAGATGGCGATCAACGAGAAGAACTCGCGGTACATGAAGACGAAGAAGGAAAAGCTCGGCCATTTGCTCGACCCGATGTAAGTATCCGCCGCTTGCGGCTTAGCGTTCGCCTCGGCTGCCCGGCGCACTTTCTTGTCGCTCATGCGCCCGCCGGGCGCTGTCCCGCCAGTCGTGCGAGTTGCAATTCCATAGCCTCGTCTGATACCGTCCTACCAATATCGTGAACGCCTCTTCGTCCCCGCCTTGCGCTCCCAGGACCAACAGCTCATCCAGGATTTGCGGGGCGGTTCTCTCAGACATAGTGCGTTGAAGTCGCTTCCCAACGTGCTTCGGTTCAGGAAAATGTCGCGCGCGCAAAAAGGCGGCGATGGACAGCCATCGCCGCTTTCTCAAAGTGATTTCGTGCCGACGGTTATTTAAGCCCGCCAACGGTGGCGACGAGTTCGCTCACGGAGGTGTCCACTTCCTTCGCCGTCACCACGCCCGTCGCCGCGTAGCCCTTTAACGCGCCTTCGAGGCAGCGATGGAATTGGGAACGCGTCATACCCGGCCACATGTCCAGCGGCGGACGGAACACATGTTCGCCGACCTTCTTATAGGCAAGCTGGATAAGAAAACTGGTGTCTTCGGTTTGGGCGAGACCTTCGAAATAATTCAGATGTTCCGGGCGGAAGTTATTGATGTCCGCGCTCGCTTCGTCGCATCGACGGATACGCGCGTGCATCAGTTGGTAGCGATTCATCCAAAGAACGGTGTGCCAGAATTTCGGCGTGTAGTTCAGGAAGCCATGATTGCCGAAGCCGTTCATGGGCACGTCATGGAAGTTGATGCCGTCGGGTTTGGTAAGGTGATGAATGGCGAACAAGGCCATCACGGGGTTCGCGACGTGCTCGGTCGTGCCGGCGTTGCACACGACGTCGAAGCTGGAGCGGTAGCGCGACGGAAACTGACCGGAATTGAGATCGAGCCAAACCGTCTTGGGACGTTCGTCGATATCGATGCACCAATAGTCGACCCCGCAGGCTTCGAAGAAAAGGCGCACGGGGAAAACGGCATCGCCGGGCAGCTTCTTTGTTGAGCCGCCCAGGCGTTCCGTGAGGTTGTTCAGTTGCGTCCTGTCGGCTCGCGTCGACAAATGGACATCCTGGCTGCCGATGTCCATAAAGCGTAGGTTGGGCCCGATGTCCAGTCCGCCCTTAACGATGGTCTCGGTAAGATCCGTCAGAGTTTGCGGATTCCATCCCATGAACTTGCTCCTGTGTTGGCGTCACGAGTAAGACGGCGTTAGGTTTCCAAGAAATTCCGCCCCATTTTCAATTCCTGTCCATTCAGTTTCATGCCAAGCGCGTGGGCGGCTTGGCTTCCTCGAGTGCCGCGAACGAATCGACGCGCGACGCACCCTAATTCAAGAGTTTTCAGGATTTTGGCCCGAACGGACTTCCACACGCCGATCTCTCCCTGCAAAGAAGGATTGCGGAATTCGATACGAGCAACCTCAGGCAGCGGGGATTTTAGCGCCAATGCGAAAAACCAGTCAAGACGAGCAAGCACGATAGTGACGGTAGGGGACATCCCGAGAAATTGATGAGCTGGCAGGGATGGGAAGGCCGTTCAGCGACGCGCTTGCGTCTGAGTTTTCGGCGCCTCGATATGCGCGGGAGTTGGGCCGGTCGGCGCGACGGGAGCGGCGACGTCGCCGCGAAAAAACACAATCCCCATGAACATCACCACGAGGATGCCTAAGAGAAGCGCGAATTTGGAATCGTTGGACATAGCGGATCTCACGTTGAGTGCCTATCCAACTCTACCCGCTGCTTCGCCGCCGGGGATTCAAACTTGACATTTCTTGAGCGAAATTCCGTCGCGAGGATTCCCGTTTGCTGACATGCCCCGCGCAATTGGCATACGCCTTCGCTTCCGCGCAATCGTCGCCTCCGCGACGGTTCGCCCGGTGAAAATCGTCGCTATACTCCGGCTGGTTAGCGCGACGCGCAAGCGAGTGGAATTCACTCGCTTGCGCGTCGTGCTAACATGCGGTCCGTTATGCGCTTTTCGCTTGCCTTTCGCCTCCCGTCCAGTCCTCGTGCCGCAAAATCCGTTCGCGTTCCATTGCGGCGTCGGCGGTTCGCGGCAACGCGCGCATGCGCAATCCGCCCTTAGGACGCAGCACGACTTCCAACTCCATCTCCGGCCGCGGTTGGTCCAGGCTAATGCGGAACTTTTGCAACACCGTGGCGGCCAAGAGGACCATTTCCATGATGGCCAGGGTGTTGCCGATGCAAATGCGCGGGCCGCCGCCGAACGGAATGTAGGCGTAACTAGGGATTTCATCGATCCGCCCGGGAGCAAACCGCTCCGGATCAAATGTCTCGGGATTCTTGAAGAGGCGTGCGTCGCGATGCACGATGTAGGGCGCGATAAAAACCCAACTGCCCTTTTTCACGGAGTAACCGCCGAGTTCGACGTTCTGCGTCGCCTCGCGTCCGAACAAAAAAGCCGACGCGGGGTGTAGGCGCATCGACTCGCGGGCGATCAATTCCAAATACTTCAAACGAGGCAAATCCTCAAAGCTTGGCGCCCGGTTGCCCAACGTGTCGACTTCCTCCAAGGCGCGGCGTTCGACCTCGGGATTTTGCGAGAGGTTGTACCAGAACCAGGCCATCGTGGCCGAGGTGGTGTCATGGCCGGCCACGAAAAGAGTCGCCGCCTCGTCACGGATCTCGGCGTCGGATACGGGCTTGCTGCCGCGCAGGGAAGATGCCGCGTTCAGCATTTGCCCCAGCATGTCCCCCCGCGTCGCGCCGGAGCGCCGGCGCTCGTGGATCATGTCCCAAATCAAACCGTCAAGCTCGCGCAAAGCGCGGCGTTGTTTTATCCGCCAGGGGAAGGGAAGCCAGGACGGCAATTCGATGGGACTGCCTATCTCCCGCTGCATCGCCGCCCTCGCCACATGCACGGCTTCACGCAGCCTTGTCGCCTCTTGCGCTAGATCGACGCCGAACACCAACTTGGCCACGATTTCCAGGGCGAGTTCGTTCATGTCCTCCGCCAGATCGAACGGCGTGTTCGGCGTCCAGCGTTCGATGCGGCGTTTCGTATGCTCGAGGATGATGTCCGCGTAGGCCTTCAGGTGCCGGGCATGAAAGCTGCCTTGCACGACGGGGCGGTGTCGGCTCCACGTTTCGCCTTCGGAAACGACCAGGCCGTCGCCCTCGATCTTGTGCAGCGCCTTCATTTGCCGGCGCAGCTTTGGAAAGACTTTCACTTTCGTGCTAAGCACCTCGCGAATCAATTCCGGGCGATTGACTAAATAAAGACGCACCCAACCCAGCCGGACGAAGGCGAAGTCCCCATGGTCGCGCGCCACTTTGACCGCGAAACCAAGTGGATCGGCGCGAAACGGCTTGACGTTGGGGATGCCGAAAAATCCGGTTCCCGGTCCGGGAGGATACTGTCCCTTCATCTTTTCACGCCCTTCCATGGCAATTTGACGTTTTTTCCGATGCGCCGCGACGCGCCGGGGGTGTCCCTGTCGCAAGACGCGCGGAGATCGTAGCGGATTTCGCAATTTTTGTGAAGACGCAATTTTCCCACGGCTTGGGCACAATGGGCGATTTGACACGACTTTACCGCCCCATGATTCCGCATGATGACGGTTTGACCATCCTGCGCCCCCGCTCGCAGGCACGCAGTTCGTCCTCGTTCTAAACTTCGCCCAATATGCCAACCGATAACGGAAAGGGCCAATCGATACGATGTCGATTCTGGTCCACTTTCCTTTTCTCAGATAGCCGGGAACAATGGGATTGGATCGCCCCGTCGGACCTGGAAAGAGTCGAGAGTGCAGCATGACGAAACTTAAGGCAATAATCGCGACGGGAGTCTTCTGGTGCGTTTGCGCCTCGGCGCACGCCGAACCGCTCATCATGAAGTATGGCACGGGCACTTTCCTGCATCCGCTCCAGACGCCCGAGTCGATCCCTTTCCCTCAATGCTATCTTGATCGCCCCAGCCAATGCTGCAAGGAAAAGGTCCATATTTTCGCCATCAACGGGCTGAATCCGCTTTGCCTGGGCAATTTCAACGGGCTTTGCAAATACTGCAAGGAACAAGGCTTTGAAAACGTCTACTTTGGCCAGCTGTACACCAGCCATGGCTTCGCCACGAAAGCACGCGACATCCGCGCGCACGATCCCGACGCGCGCATCGCCCTCGTCGGCTTCAGCTTGGGCGCGAACTACGTGCGCGCCGTGGCGAATTCGCTTCGCCGCGACGGCGTGAAAGTCGACTTGGTCGCTTACCTCGTCGGCGACCTGGTGAAAAACACGCCACGCAGTTTTCCCGATAACGTCTGCCGCGTTCTCAATGTGCGCGCCAAGGGTTTGGTTATTACCGGCGGCGACCTGTTCTTCAACGGCGAGGACATCGACGGCGCCCGCAACGTCCACCTCACCTGCCGCCACATCCTCGTCCCCAGTCGGCGCGAGACGTTGGAGGCGGTGATGGACGAATTGATGATTCTGGCCTGTTTCCCTTTGGCAACGGGCCCCGCGATTACGGTTCCTTTGGGGTCGGTCCCAGCGACACCGGTTTCCACAACAAAGGTTCCCGCGACGACGATTCCTGCAGCCACGATCCCCCTATCCGCGGTTCCCGCTTCTGGAGTTTCCGCGTCTTCGGCCCCCGCCGCCCTCGCATCGCAAGTGTACTTCTTGCCCACGCGGCAATTCGTTCCCGCGCCGAGGTAACGCGATGGCGCAAAAGAACCAGAAGACCGTACTCTTTCTTGACGCGGGCAACTACCATCGGGCCCGCCTGGCCGAGGCGATCTTTCACTCCGTCGCCGCGAAGATGCGGCTTCCATGGGCGGCGGCATCCCGAAACCTGGCGCCCGAACGCGACGCTGCATCCCGATGTCCGCTCGCTGCCGGGGTGGTGGACGGCTTTAAGAAAATGGGAATCTCCACCGCTGAAGTCAATGAACCCGCCAACTCGCTCACGCTCAACGATTTGGAACAGGCCGCGCGCATCGTCGCACTTCACGACGCCGAGCATCGCGCGTTGCTCGCCGAGCGCTTTCCCGACTGGGTGGACAAGGTCGAATTCTGGGACGTGCCCGACGAATCCGCGTTCGACCTGATCGAACGCGAAGTCATGGCCCTGGTCGCCCGGATTTTCTCGGGCGGCGTGCGCACCGGACCGCCGCCGCTCGAAGTGGACGCCGCGCCGACGCCGAAAGCCTCCAAGAAACCGCTCACGGCGAAAGTGGGCCGCGAAACCAAAGGCCGTCGCGGCAAGGGCGTCACGACCATCTTCGAATTGCCGTTGAACCAGACGCAGATTCTGGAGCTTGCCGCCCTCCTCAAGCAACGCTGCGGCACCGGCGGCACCGTGAAAGATAAGGTCATCGAGATCCAGGGCGATCAACGCGAACGCATCGTCGCGGAACTCGAAAAGCTCGGCTATAAAGTCAAACGCGTCGGCGGTTAGTCCGCTTCGTTACTCTTCCGCTTGTTCTAAAAGTGCGTCGTCGTAGGCCACTTCCAATTCGCGCACCGTCTCGGCCAACTCCTCGTCCTTGCCCACGACATTGGTCACTTCAACCTCCCATTCCGTGCTTTCCTCGCGCAACGATTGCAGATCCAGAGGCAATTTCAAGATCTTCGCCAGCCGCCGCGTCACTGCCTCGATGCTCATCGGATTGCGGCCCTGCAGGTAGCCCGGGATTTCCGCGACCAGCGACACCATGTCCAAATGCTCGCCCGGCGCGCGCGTCAGCAGATAACTCGTGAACGATCCCGGCCCCTCGTAGCCCGTTCGCCTCAAACCATAGCGTTCCATTTCGGGCAACAATTCCGCGCCGGAGCAGGTTACGTACAGCCGGGGTTCGCGCGTGTGCGGCACCGCGCCGCCGAAGGAACCGACGAAGACCACGCGCCTTACCTTCGCGTGATGCGCCAGTTCGAAGACACAGTCGCCAAAGCTGCGCCAATGTAGGTTCGGCTCCTTGCCCAGGAAAAAGATCAGGTTTGCCGCCGGCTGCACGTAAAAGATATTCGTCGGCATATCGAGCGAGGTGATCAAGCCATCTTCGATTTCGATCGCCGGCCGAAACATCGCCGTGATCTCCATCGACCCCGGAAAGTTGTAAATGTAGTACGGGTCCGCGTCGATCTCCGCGATGGACTTCGCCTCCAGAAGATCGACAAGCCGCCGCACCGTCCCGGTCGAGACGTCGCCGCCGTCCATCCAGCCGCTGAGGGCGAGGACGAGCGTCGCCTCCTCCAAAACGGGACATTCATTCAACCAAATCAGGTCGCTTTTTCGTTCGTTCATAGACTCCATTGTACGAGGCGGCAATCACGGAAACCTCCTTGATTGCGCCGCGCCCTACTGCGAGAATCGATTGGATCGGCGATGCGGACGCTAAGCCGCAAGCGGGCCGACTAAACCAATAAAGGACTTCTTTCTCATGAAATCACGCACCCCTCTCCTCCTGGCTTTCCTTTTCCTGATCGCGCCCGCGCGTCTTCCTTCCCAGGAGTGCGCCCGAAAGGATGATCCGGACAAGGATAAGTGGATCACTCTCTTCAACGGCAAGAACCTCGACGGCTGGACCCCGAAGATCAAGGGCTTCAAAGCCGGCGTCAACCACGCCGACACCTTCCGCGTCGAAGACGGCCTCCTGAAAGTCGCCTACGATAAGTACAAATCCTTCGACGGCAAGTTCGGCCATCTGTTCTACAAGGACAAATTCTCGCGCTACGTCCTTCGCATCGAATATCGCTTCGTCGGCGATCAGGCCAAGGGCGGCCCGGGTTGGGCATTGCGCAACAGCGGCGTCATGTTCCACTGCCAATCCCCGCAAAGCATGCGCCTGGCGCAGGATTTCCCCGTCTCCATCGAAGCCCAATTCCTGGGCGGCGCCGGCAAAGGCGAACGTCCCACCGGCAGCGTCTGCACCCCGGGCACCAATATCGTCATGAAAGACAAGCTCATCACGCAACACTGCGTCAACTCGAAATCCAAGACCTTCCACGGCGACGCCTGGGTGACAGCCGAGATCGAAGTTCACGGCGGCGGCAAGGTCAAGCACATCATCAACGGCGAAACCGTCATCGAGTATGACCAGCCGCAACTCGACCCCAAGGACGCCGACGGCGCCAAACTCATCAAGGACGGCAAAGTGCTGCTCGAAGAAGGCTACATCGCCCTGCAAGCCGAGAGCCACCCCGTCGAATTCCGCAAAGTCGAGATTCGCATCCTCAAGCCCTGCACCACTCGCGAGAGGGGCAACAGTCAAGGCTACATCCTGGATGCGTAGCCTTTATATGAACGGATTCGCCTTGACTGTCACCCCTCTCGAGGTG
>Ga0163144_10003751_pt1 | contig 34598 bp, 32 predicted proteins | sample OliLak19BULKMAT1_FD_123175 | JGI IMG/M metagenome (GOLD analysis project Ga0163144, IMG submission 123175) | Freshwater microbial mat bacterial communities from Lake Vanda, McMurdo Dry Valleys, Antarctica - Oligotrophic Lake LV.19.BULKMAT1 | ecosystem: Environmental > Aquatic > Freshwater >...
ATGTTTGATTTGCCCTCCCTGCGGGGTACATTAGTACACCCTCGGTCGGTCAAATCAAACATGCCTAGATTCGGAAAAAAATCTGCCCGATAACGTGTGGTGGAGTTTTCTCCCGACTCGTCGGTATGTTCGATTTGCCCTCCTTGCGGGGTACATTAGTACTCCCTCGGTCGGTCAAATCAAACATGCCTAGATTCGGAACAAACTGAAACCTATAACAACGTTAACTATAATTCGTTTAATTTTGCTATGGGTCTGGCAAATTTAATATGCCTCGATTTGGCCTACTATGGTCAGTTAAATGCCACAAAACAGTTCATGTTTTTTTATGAGAAGTTTCAGTAGAAGAATTTTCACCGAGCTCTCTTATGTGGAAATTTTATTCTTTTGCTGCTGAATTAGTCAGTGAAGAATTTTCCAAAGAACTTCGAATAGCATGTCTTAAAATAATACTTCTTTTAGCGCCGTCAGTGACTTCTACAAGATTATCATAAAGTTTGGAGTCGACAAGGAGAGCCCCAATTGTTCCATCGCCGTTTGCTAGTGCTTCAGAAGCGCGTTTTATAGCAATTGCAGAGTCGTTAAGTTTTTTTACTGTATCATTTAGCACACCAGTGAGATTTATAGTTTCATCATAAACAACTTGATGCAGCAGTCCTTTGCCGGCTTTAACTTCATTAGCTATATCACTAACAAGATCCGCGGTTCCTGCTAGTGCTTTCGCAGTGGCAGAAAGATTTTTAAATAAATTTTCATCTGTTTTTTCGTAAATAACAGAGTGAAGGAACCCTTGGCCAGATTTAATTTCTGTTAAAACATCATTTAAAGAGTCTGTAGTTTTTGAGAGATTTCCAATGATTTTATCTGCGTCTTTCTTGGAATAAAATAGGCGATGCATAAGACCATCTCCTGATTGAATTTGTTTGGTAAGAGAGTTGAGTCCCTCAGCTCCATCTGAGATGTTTTTAAACATTTTGTTATCAATATTACCTATCACTCCAGCAAGAGATTCTGATATTTGAGTCACATTTTCTACAATGACTTGAGCTTTGCTGATGATGTTGCCGATATCAGCAGAATCCCGACTTTTTAGAATGGAATTAGCAGGTGGTTGAGATAAAAGTGGATCTCCAGCAGAAATACTAAGATACTTATCTCCAAGTAAACCTTGACTTTCAATAGAGACAATCGAGTCTTCTCTGATTCTATCTAGGAACTTATTATCTAAAAGTAATGTAGTTTGTACTCTTCTTTCACTCAAATTAGTGCTAAAGGCTATTTTTGAAATTCTACCAACATTGATTCCTCCCAATCTAACTGGGGCTCCTTCAGATAGTCCACTAACATCTTTAAAAGTTGAAAAATATTGCGATTGTCGAGAGAAGATATGGCGTTCTTTGCCTAAGATTAAAACTCCTACAATGAAGGCAATTAATGCGCCAAAAATGAATATTCCTGCTTTTATTGGATTTCCGTCCTTCATTCTTCCCAGTTTCCAGCTACAAAATTATGAACTAACTCATTTTTACTTACTTCGCCAACTTTCCCATCGGCTACAACTAAGCCATTATTGATCAAAATCCACCTATCGGAAACACGTTTTGCACTCTCCATATCATGTGTCACGATTATTGATGTAATTGCATAATCTCGCTTTAAGTTAATAATAAGATCATCAATTAATCTAACAGAAGTTGGATCTAGACCAGTTGTAGGCTCATCAAAAAGCATTACCTTGGGCGAGCTTGCTAGTGCTCGGGCTAGCCCAATACGTTTTCTCTGTCCGCCAGAAAGTTGTGAGGGAAATTTATGCTCAATACCAGAAAGATTTACGAGTTGAAGTTTCTCACTAACAATTGAGGCAATTTGATCTTCGGGATAATTAAGCCTTTCTCTTAGTGAGTAAGCTACGTTTTCAAAAACAGAAAGAGAATCAAAAAGTGCAGCTCCTTGAAAAAGCATACCAATATTTGTCCGAATTTCCTGCATTTCTTCATCTGTTACATTGGCAACATTACTTCCAAAAATATTAACCTCACCCGCAGTGGCTTTTAACAAGCCGATCATCATTTTTAGTAAAAGAGTTTTACCAGTACCACTAGGGCCCATGATCGTAACTACTTCTCCCTGTTCAATACGAAAAGAAATGTCTTTATGCACAACAGCCGTACCGAATTGTACAGATACGTTTTTTAAGTTGATAGGAGTGGTTGAGCAGTTAATCATTTAAAGATTATTCAAAGAGGATTAAAAGTTTAGTTAAGAAATAATTGCTGATTAATATTGCAATAGATCCAACGACAACTGCCTCAGTCGTTGCTTTTCCAACACCTTCTGTGCCACCTCGAGCATGTAAACCCTTAAAGCAAGCAATCGAAACGAATATAAAACCAAAGGCTGCACTTTTAATCACTCCATCCATTACATCAGTTATTGTAACGAAGTTAATAATAGACCTATAATAAATGTGAGCGTTGAGGTTAAGTTCATAAACAGCAACTAATCCACCACCAATAATCCCTATAAAATCTGCCATAACAGTAAGGAGAGGTAGGGCTACGATTGCAGCAACAAGTCTGGGTGAAACAAGTTTTCGTATTGGATTAGCTCCCAGAGCTTTTATAGCATCAACTTGTTCAGTCACAACCATTGAAGCAATTTCTGCGGCCACACCGGCACCAACGCGTCCACATAACATAATTGCAGTTAAGACGGGACCTAACTCTCGAACTTGTGCTAATGAGACTATATTGCCTACATATAGTTTAGCACCAAATCGCTCGAGGCCATGAGCTGTTTGTAGTGCCAGCACCATTCCAGTAAAGATATTGGTTAAAAAGACAATAGCAAAACTGTTATAGCCAATTAAAACTACTTGTTTGAGGAATTCTCGAAAAGAGACTCCTTTGGTAACTAGGTCCTTAAAGATACTAGCAATTAATTGACCATACTCGCCAAGGGGTTTAAATATTAATTCTTTAGAAAATGTTGCAGGCACTAGTTGATATTCCTATTAATAATTGTTTCTAATGTTTCATCAAATACTTTTTCGAATTTCATTCCTAGATGAGAGAGAGAAGCAATTAAATGATCATCACTATTTGCCTCTATAGGTGTTAAAGTTGTCCAAAAAACAACATCAAGAATGCAGTCTTTTAAATTCACAGAGTAACTTATTATTCCCAAAGATTTATTGTTAAATTCTGCGGATGCTAGTGACAGAATTGTTTCTTCATTTTTTGAAATTTTAGACTGTTTAATTATTCGTAGTTTTTTAAAACCAACAAACAGTTGTCTAACAACTGAGTAATTTGCTGGATCTGGCTTTACTCCACATTCCCTGACCGTTGTAACAAAAGCCTCGGTGCCCGAGTTGTTACGGGCAAAACTTAAGATATCTCCATTTGCTTTTACTGAAGAGGTTTCTTTTCCTAATATATTAGCTAGTTCACTTCTAGATAGGCTCATGTATGTAGTGGCTTTATTACTGCTACATGATACAATCATAATCATTAGAAATGGCAGCAGCTTTTTTAGTCTGTTAGCCATGATAATTGAATTTTGAAATTCCTTTTTCATTATATTTTTAACGTCTAGGAACATGAGTGGAATTTGTTTGAATTTTTATTAATTTCAAGCAGTTGTATAGTAGCAGTTTCTATATTCTTTAAAAAGTCAAAATGATTGAGTTTTCAGCTGTACAGAAATTTTATCCTCCAAAACAAGTTGCACTTCAAAGCGTCGATCTTAGTATCAAGGAAGGTGAATTTGTCTTTCTTGTAGGAGCAAGTGGCGCAGGAAAGTCAACCCTTATGAAGCTTTTGTTTGGAGCTGAAACAATTTCCAAGGGTAGTTTGAAGGTTGATGGAAAGAAAATTTCGAGCTTGGATGCTGACGATCTAGCATTATTAAGAAGAAATATTGGGGTAGTGTTTCAGGATTATAAACTCCTTAATAGAAGAACCGTGATTGAAAATGTAGCATTTCCCTTAGAGCTTCGTGGAATTCGTAGAGCTAAAATGATGCAACTTGGAAAATCAATTTTGGAAGCAGTTGGTTTGGGAGAAAGAACAGAAAGCTTACCACAGACTTTATCTGGAGGAGAGCAGCAACGTGTGGCAATAGCTAGAGCACTGATAACAAAACCAAAAATACTTTTAGCCGATGAGCCTACTGGGAATTTAGATCCAGCTATGAGCAGAAATGTTTTAGAACTTTTATTAGATGCCCATCGTTGTGGCACAACTGTAATTGTAGCTACTCATAACTTGCCCTTAATTGAAGATTTGAAACTTCGAACTATAGTTCTTGATCGAGGTAAAATTATCGGAGATTTTCCTACAGCCAAAGGGTTGAACTAATGGGGGATCCGGCTAAAGTTATCAAGGAAGTTAATCCGAATAGACTAGTTGGGGTTTGGCAGGATCTGGATGCTTTGCCAAAAAGACCCGAATCGTTCTTAATTTTTCACCATATTTCTTATGCAATTAAGGGTATTATAAAGGCACCTCTAACTTTTACTGCATCAGTGATTACAGGATTTGTTGTATATTTAGTTTTGACATTGGGAATTTTGATACTTCAAAATATTGAAGGAATTATTGGTAAGCAGGCATCTGAATTATTATTAACAATCTATTTAAAAGAGAATATAAGTGCTGAAAAGCTTGAAGCAATGATCTCGAATATCAAGCTTGATCCAAGGGTTGAATTTGTAAATTTCATTGACAAGAAACAGGCTTTAATTGAACTACGTTCGATACTTGGAGCAGATGCTTATATTTTATCCGGTATTGGTGATTCTAATCCATTACCCACATCTATCGAGATAAAATTCAAAGATAAAATTAATCTTGAAGAGACTTTTAAGCAGTATGAGTTAAATTTTGGCACAGCTCCTGAAACGGATCGTATCGACTACAGTAAGAGTTGGTTGGGATACTTAGCTAAAGTTGGAGAGTCTCTTAGGAGAATCTCTCCATTTATCGCAATCATTTCTTTAATTGTCGTTAGTTTTGTTATTTTCAACACTGCAAAACTTGGACTATATGCACACAGACAAGAAATTGAAATTATGGAACTGCTAGGTGCAAAAAGCTCATTTATTGGCGCACCTTATGTATTGGAAGGTTTGGCTCAAGGCATACTTTCTTCAGTTATAGCGATCTCATTTGCATATTTTTTATTTTACTATGCAAGCCAAGTAATCTTGCAGTCTTCATTAGGAAATCTTTTCCCTAACCCAGTCTTTTTAAATTTTTCAAATTTACTTGTTATAGTAAGTATCGCCTCAACTATTGGAGCCCTAAGCAGTTATGTTGCTACAAGAAGGTTAAGTAATGCTTAAAGGGCCTGTTGCAAAACTCTCTCCTACTGCAAAAAGAGATCTTTGGCCTGCGACTTCGTCAATCATCGAGAGAAAATCCTCAACATATCACATTGGATATGCTTGCTTTTTTCTCTCTCGATTTCCTCGTCTCGGCTCAAATCTCTCTTTTCTCGTAACAGAGGTAGTTTCGCAACAGGCCCGTAAAGGATTGGCACTCCTAATCTTACTCTTCTCTATTTCAGGCTTATCCTCGGCACAAGAAATTTCAGTAGATCCAAAAAATGAACAATTAATTGAGCTTAACAAGCAGATTGAAGCTCAGAGTGGAAAACTTGATGTTGTTTATAAGGATCAATCAATAATTAAGAAAGATCTTGATACTCTAAATCAACAAATGGTAGCCATCAGATTGGAAGAAAATAGGTTACGGAGTCAACTTGATATACTTTTTTCTGATTGGTTAGTTACTAACGATAAAATTGCCAAATTAGAGCAAGAGAAAGAAAAGCTTAAAACTAAATCTTTACTACGACTTAAAGCTTTATATTTTACCAAAAGACATCAAACTGAAAGTTATATTTCAAAAATTTCTCTAAGAGAAGAATTACCAAAGCTTGGCTATCTACTTTCTAAGATCGAAAAATTTGATAGAGAGCTATTTTCAAAAATTACAGTATTACATGCCGCTCAGAAATTAGAAGAAGAGAAATATGAAAAAATGATTAAAGGCCAGAAAATTCTTAAAGACAAAATAATTGATAAAGCTACTCAACTAAATTTAAAAATTAGAACTACTGAAAGTCTTGCTCGCAAACAGATACAAAAACAAAGAGAAATAGAAGGGTTATTAACAAAATTAAGGGCCCATGCCTTAAGACTAGAGACCGTTGTTAATTCGATTACTGAATCTGGAGGTGCAATTAGATTGAACTCAAATGTTTCCTCTCGTTCCAAAGACTTTGGATCAAAAAATAAAGTTACCACCCCAGCGATGAAAGATTTTTTTGGGCCTGGCTTAATAAGAGGAAAGAGAGTGCTGGCTCGACCTGTAGTAGGGAAGGTATTACGAAAATTTGGGAAATTTAAACATGCCGAGTTCAAAGATTTTGTTTTGAATAAAGGTCTGATCTTTGAGACAGAACCGGGATCTGAAGTAAGGGTTATAACAGCTGGACGAGTAATTTATTTTGGCAGATTACCTGGATACGGCACAATGCTTATCATTGATCATGGCAAAAGATGCTATAGTCTATATGCTAGACTTGATACGGTGAATGTTAAACTTCATCAGATCTTAGCAGAAGGTGAACAGATAGGTCTTACTGGGACTTCCGGAAGTGATAAAGGAAATTTTTATTTTGAGATTCGAGTGAATGGCAAACCAGTAGATCCTCTACTTTATTACAGCAAATTGTAGAGATTTTGCTTAAACCAATCCCATTAGACAGGGTCAAAATGAGTTTTGGCTGTACTATGACTATATTGAAAGAATAGAGTTTTTACTGTTATTGTAAAGAGAGCAATCAAATATTTATATAAGATGAGTTTTAACTTGAAGGCTAAATTTAACCTGTGGATGTTTGTCTCGTTCTTTTTAGGAGCGATTCTTCTTTTTGGAACTAAAAATGTTTCAGATGTAGTGGCTAATGAGAAAGGTCCTGATCTTGATCAGCTAAAACTTTTCGCTGATGTTATTTCAATTGTACAACGTGATTATGTTGAAACTGTTAGTACCAAGAAACTTGTGGAAGGTGCTGTGAAGGGAATGTTAACTACCCTGGATCCTCATAGTGCTTTTTTGACTTCAGATTATTACAAAGAATTACAAGTTGAAACCACTGGTGAGTTTGGAGGTTTAGGAATTGAGATAACTGTTAAAGATGGTCTTTTAATTGTTGTAGCACCTATCGAGGGATCTCCTGCGGAGAGGTCAGGAATCAAGCCAGGTGATGCTATCATTAAGATTGAAGGGAAGTTTACAAAAAATCTTTCATTGCTTGATGCTGTTAGACAGATGCGAGGACAAAAAGGAGAACCCATCTCTATCTCTGTCCTTAGAAAAGGAGCTGCAGATCTGATTGATGTAACAATTATCCGAGATGTAATTAAAGTTAAAAGTGTAAAGAGTCGTTATTTAGAAAATGGATTTGGGTATTTGAGACTCTCTCAATTTCAGGAAAATTCTGGTAATGAAGTAAAACTGGCTCTGGATAAGATTAAAAAGAAAGCTTCCAATGGAGAGCTTTCAGGCTTAATTCTAGATCTAAGAAATAATCCTGGTGGATTATTAACTCAAGCTATCCAAGTAAGCGATCTGTTTTTACAAGAAGGTGTCATCGTATATACAGATGGTCGAGTGGAAGATCAGAAAAAGAAATTCTTTGCTCATGCAAGAGGCACTGAAGTTGATTATCCATTGGTTGTTTTAGTTAACGAAGGTTCTGCTTCAGCCAGTGAGATTGTTGCTGGAGCACTTAAGGATCATGGCAGAGCACTGATTATTGGCTCAAGAACTTTTGGTAAGGGTTCTGTTCAAACCGTATTGCCCCTTTATAGTGGCGCAGCATTAAGATTAACTACGGCACTTTATTACACTAAGAGCGGACGCTCTATTCAAGCAACTGGAATTGAGCCAGATATAGAGGTTAAGGAGGAAGAAAAGAAAGAGTTGCCTGCACTCGATGGAGAAAGAGTAAGGGAAAGTGATTTACCAGGAGCAATTGAAAATCCATCAGGCAGAAAAATTGATAAGAATAAAAATCCAAAGAAAGGCATGGTAGCCACTGAATTACCAGTCGCCAAAGATATTGAGACTATGGATTTAACTGAGTTTCTGACATCTGATTATGTTTTGAAAAGAGCTTTGGAAATCTTAAAAACATACAATATTTTTAAGAACAAGGAACCTGTTACATTGCAGTCTCAAGGGGCTATATAGTAACTTTCAAAAGTCTTTGCCAAAAAGCAAAGGCTTTTAAAGTTACTATACCCCAAAGGGATGATAAAGAGTGTCTTTCATTTTTAAAAATCATAGCTAACCCAAAGGGTTAACAAGAAACAAGGTTTAACTTGGTCTCCATTGCCATATCATGTGATTCGGCAAAGACTTTTGAAAAACACTATAGTAATAGTTTCTTCGACTTGCGTTTTTATTTGAATTAGAAAACTTAGTTAGTTAAGATGCTCCATAAATTGTTCTTTAAATTATATTAACTCAGGATAGAGGTGTTAAAAAAGATAGTAGGAGAAAAGTACTCTCAACGACATTTAACACCTGATAATTTACGCTCTCTAAAGGGCCGACTTTCAGATCAACTTGAAGTTATTCGATCTAGTGTTAAGTCCAAGATACTTAGTAATTTATCTTGGAAGGTGAATCCAGAAATCTCAACTTATGCTAAAGAACTTTCAACTAAGTAAGTATTTTATTTTAAAAACCCAACAATCCACCCAATCCTTTTCCACTCTTGTTGCCTTGCAGAAGATCAGTAAGAGCTTTTGTTGCAGCACCTTTTAATCCAATCTTAAGGAGTGCGGAAACATCTGGAGCTACAATTATCATAGGAGCCTTTCCAGTCAGTGTTACTGGGATAACTAATTGTCCATTTTCATCTAATGCAGATTGAAGTTCTTTGACTTTAGATACAATAGCGGAAGAGAAGAGTTGGTTAAATGACATTTGGCATTTTAGGTTAAGATTTGCATCGAACCCAACACTACCTTGCGCAGATAATGAAAAAATTGAACTCGCAAGAACGAAATCATTTGTAGTGAGAGATCCCTTGTTTATTGTAAAATTAGCAGAGAGAGTTTTAATTTCTGTCTCTTTGCTTTTCAGTTTCTCCTGATCCGACTCTGATACTTGAGAGAATAAACTCCCAGATAAGAATGGAAGGTTTGAAATTGCACTTAGTACATCTCCAGCTAAGTTTGATCCAATCATTTTACCTTCAGAAATCGAAAGAGATCCTTTGCCTTGAAGGGAATTTGGTAAGTTAGTTTTTGTATTGCCATCTACCTTTAGGGAGAAGGTTGAAATTTTGCCACTAAAAGCTGCTGGGATCGATGGCTTTAATGCTATTAATATTGTTTCAATATCAAGGCCAGTTCCGTTTGTTTCTAATGATAAGTTGCCATTATTTGAATTAAGATTTGCTAACAGGTCCACACTTCCAGAAAAACCATTTAGATGTATGGCATTTACGTTGACAGTATTCTCTTTCAATTCAACATGAGCGGTCAAGCTTAGCGGTGCAGCATTTATTCCAAAATTGACTGGAGAGAGATCCACAATGAAGCTCTTAGATTTAATATCTCCTGTGATACTTCCAGAAAGATTTAAATTTTTGATTTTTATTTCAGAGCCAGGGGGTGAAATTTCTTCACTGTTAACAGTAAGTCCAGAGATTTGAAGTTTTCCGTCCTCAATCGAGATACCTGTTTTTATAGAAACAGTTGCTAAGTCATACTGTTGTTTTTGATCTATAAGTTTAATTTGAGCTTTATTAATACTCAAAGATTCGAGTTTAATAGTAACAGGCAGATCCTTAGTTTGTTCAGTTTTCGGAGAGTCTACATTGGTAGTTGAAGCAATTACTTCTGATGCAGAAGTTTCAATTTTTTCTTTTGCTTCGGGCAGTCCAGCAATTTTATATTTATCTCCAACTTTCAAAAGTGTAACAATCGGTTGATCAATACTAAGTGTAGTAAGAGTGAGTTTTCCAAAAAGAAGATCTTTTAAAGAAAGATTTAAATCTAGATTTTTGAGTTGAAAATCTTCCGCATTTGGTTTCTCTGCCAAAGAAATCTCTTGAATATGAATTTTTAGAGACGGGAAGAAGGAGACTCCTATTTCTCCGAGAGCTAACTTTGTGCCCATTGCCTTAGAAGCCATTTTTTCCAATTCTGGTTTATAAGTAGCAATAAGAGAATTAGCGTTTATGGCTGCATAACCAAAGATAGCGATAAAAGCTAAGACAATAAACCCAAGTCCGAATAGAATGATTTTCTTCATAAATGAATAGATAATTAAATATATCGTAAGTCCAAAAATAACTTTCCGAAAGAAAATCCTAATTTGGACATACAATCCCCCGGAGGGATAACTATAGAACCTCTAGTTTATGCCAGTCTGTAAGGCAGGATGCAATATTTAACGATTTGATTTTATTTGTGTTATTGGGTTATTTTAAGGTTGTTACAGGTAGGCTACTTCAATTAAAACCTCCTGAACTTTAAACGAATGTCAAAACTAATTTTTATTAGTGCAGGTGAACCATCTGGCGATCTTTTAGCAGCTGGTTTAGTGAGCGCAATCAAATGCCGTAATTCCGAAACTACTTTTAAAGGTATGGGAGGTCAAGCCTTACATGCGAGTGGCTGCGAGCTTTTAGAGAATATTGAAACAGTTGGCAGCTTGATGGGATTTAGTGAGCTAGGACCTCAACTTTCAAGAACATTTGCTGCTTTAAAGAGACTCAAAAAGGCTCTAGCCTCATCGAAACCTAACTTACTGATCCTAGTTGATTTTGGTGATTTTAATTTGAGATTAGCAAAATATGCTAAATCTTTGGGAATTCCTGTACTTTACTTTGTTACTCCAAAAGTTTGGGCTTGGAGAAAATCTCGAGTAAATCTTTTAAGGAAATATGTAGATTTAAACTGCGTAATTTATCCGTATGAAGAGCAGTATCTTAAAGATTTAAAGGTCAAAAATGTTTGCTATGTAGGTAATCCTTGGGCGGATGAAATTGTTGAAAGATCTTCTATACAAAATTTTGAAAGTTTAAAATCTCAATTTATAAGGAGTCAAAACTTAGATCCTTTGAGGCCTACAATTGCATTCTTTCCCGGAAGTCGTAAGGGAGAAGTAGCACGACATTTTAAAGAAGGTATTAAAGGACTAAGGCTCCTAAGAGAAACACATCCAGAAATTCAAGTAATTGTATCAATTGCAGTGGGTATTCCAAAGACAACAATAACACAGATGGAAATTGAGTTAGGCTCAGATCCCTCTTGGATTAAATTTGTATCAAATGCCTCACAAGAAATTCTTAAATATTCAGATTGCGGGTTAATTAAATCAGGTACATCTAATATTGAAGCAGCCTTAAGTGAGTTGCCATTTGTAATGTTTTTTAAAGTATCAAAAGTTACTGAGATAATTGTTAGATCTGCCGTTTCCTTAAAAGAGTACTCTCCTGTCAATGTTTTAATTCCTGGTACTGTTAAAGAGTTATTACAATCTGAGTTTAATCCGAAAAAAATTAAAGAAAGCATCGAAGACATTCTTTTTAATAATCAAGGTAAAGAGGAAATGTTAAGGCGTTTTCGCCTTTTAAGAGAGAAACTTAGAATAGATCAAGAATCAAGTTTGTCTGCATATGATCGTTGTGCGGAACTAGCACTAAATACCATGAAAAATTATGTTAATAAAAAGGAAATTTATCGACGGGTTGCTTCATATGTTCGCCCGTATTCCAAAAATTTCTATGTTGCACTTTTCTTTATGGTTTTTTATGGCGCGACCGATGGAGCTTTACCTATCTTATTAAAAACCGTTCTTGACGGTGTTTTTCAAAATCACCAATTGAACCTTCTTTATGCTCTAACAGCAATTATAATCTGTTTTACTCTACTAAGAGCAGGTGCTGACTTTGGACAACAGTATCTCATGTCAAAAGTTGGTCATAATGTCGTTAAAGATATTAGAAACGATATCAACAAACATATTTTAAAACTTTCGGGAGGATTCTTCTTAAATAATTCTTCAGCTAATATTCTATCAAGGATTACTAGTGATGTAGTTTTAGTAAAAACTCTTTTAACAGACGCTGCCGCTGCTGTTTTAAGAGACTCAATTAGGATTATAGCTCTAATTTGTGCTGCGATCTATTTAGATGCAAATCTCGCCTTTATAGCTTTAATTGTTCTGCCAATTGGAATCTTTCCTGTATATAAATTTGGTCGGAGAATGCGTAAATTAAGTAAAAAAGGGCAAGAAGCCATCGGTGCACTAAGTTCAGTTCTGAATGAAAGCATAGTTGGACAGAAAGTTGTTAAGGCCTTTGGTCGAGAGGATTTTGAGATTCAGCGGTTTGAGCAAAAAAATAGTGAACTAACGTCGACATTTCTTAAGTCAGAAAAAGTTAGAGCTGCGACAGGTCCCGTAAACGAAGTTCTTGCAAGTTTTGCTATTGCAGGAATTATTTTCTATGGCGGAGTCTCAGTTATCAATGGGATTCGAACCCAAGGCGATTTTATTGCATTTTTGATATCAGTCTTTCTTTTATATGATCCATTTAAAAAATTAACTCGAATTAGTTCTACAATTCAGCAAGGTCTTTCAGGTGCTGAGAGAATATTTGAGATTCTTGATACTAGCCCAACTATTTTGGAACCTTCTGAGGTAAAACTCCTAGGCAACGGTAACTGCATTAAGTTAGTAAATGTTAATTTTTCATACAATATTGATTCTAGAGAAGTTCTTTCTGGAATCAGTTTAGAAGTTGCGGAAGGTAGAAAAGTAGCCTTAGTTGGTCTTTCTGGTGCTGGTAAATCTACTTTAATTGATCTAATTCCCAGATTTATTGATCCCACTAATGGTATTGTAACTATCGGGGGAATTAATATTAAGGATGTTAGTATTTCTCAACTTAGATCAAGAATTGCTTTGGTAGGTCAGCATACGTTTCTTTTTAATGATACAATTTACAACAACATAAAATACGGGAAAGAGGGAGCTTCAAAAGAAGAAATTGAAGAAGCTGCCAAAGCTGCTAATGCATATGATTTTATAATAAGATTAAAGGATGGATTTAATACCCTTGTTGGCGAGGGTGGTTATTCATTATCTGGAGGAGAAAGGCAGCGAATATCTATTGCCAGAGCAATTTTAAAAGATGCTCCAATTTTAATTTTAGATGAAGCAACCGCTTCTCTCGACAATAAGGCAGAAAGGGAAGTGCAAGCTGGTTTAGATGCCCTGCAAAAAAATCGAACTTGTGTAATCATTGCTCACAGGCTCACAACTATTCACAATGCTGATGAAATTTTAGTTATGATTGATGGGAAAATTATAGAACGAGGAACTCATGCAGAGTTAATTTCTCAAAAAGGTGAGTACTTCAAACTTTATTCATTACAATTCTCCTCTGGGAATCAGGATCAAGGTTTTGGTGATGAAAGATCTATTTATTAAGTTAAAGATATTAGTATTGGGCACATTGGGTGCTGTATTATTAAATCTTATTAGCTCTTCTTTACGCTGGAGAGAGTTGATATTAACCGAAGAAGGTATTGACGTTTTTGATAGACCATCGAAAATTTTACTTTTTTGGCATGGTCGTCAACTTATGATTCCAACGATCTATTGGAGAAGTAAATCGAAAAATAAAAATGCTCTTTATTCTCTGATAAGCCAGCATACGGATGGTCGAATTATGGCAATGGCAATAAAAGTATTAGGTGTTCATTCCGTAGCTGGATCATCTAGTAAGGGTGGTAAGGAAGCAAGTAAGGAGCTAATCCAAAAGTTAAAAGATGGTTATAGTATAGGTATAACTCCAGATGGTCCAAAGGGGCCTATTTATAAAGCCAAACCCGGTGCCTTAAAAATTGCTTATGAAACAGGTGTAAAGATATTTCCAATCACATTTTCTTCAGAAAAATATTGGCAATTCTCAAGTTGGGATCGAATGATTTTACCAAAGCCTTTCTCTAAGGCAGTTTTTGTTGTTGGTAAACCCATAGAGATTAAACAGAAATTATCAGACGAAAATATCGTGGGAATGCTGAATGAGTTAAATCAGGCACTCAACGAATCTCAAACATTAGCTGATTCCTTTCAGTATGATTAAATTTATTTATCGCATAATCTTTTTTATATTATTACCTTTTGGGATTTTAGGCTTTTTGCTGATTCCAAGAGGTCGAAAGTATTTAAAAGAACGGTTAGGCTTTTGGGGCCTAGAGACATCACAAGCTATTGTTTGGTTTCACGGTTCATCCCTTGGAGAACTTCGAGGAATCTTGCCTATTCTTTTAGAAATTAAAAAAAATTATCCAGAATTGAAAAGTTTAGTCACTACAACTACTCAATCTGGAAGAGAGTTTCTTGAGGGTAAATGTGATTTTCCTCGAATGTTGCCACTAGATATTGGCATTTTTTATGCACATGCAATTTCAAATATAAATGTGAAAATTTTAATCGTTTCGGAAACTGAAATTTGGCCAGCATTACTTTGGTTCGTTAAGGAGAGGAATATTAAATCAGTTTTAATAAATGGTAGAATTTCCGATTCTTCCTGGCCAACATATAAAAGATTTCGTTGGTTTTTTCGAGATCTACTCTCTAGTTTCGAAAGAATTTGTGCTGCCGATCAAATTTCTAAAGAGAGATTTTTAGATTTAGGTTTTAATGCAAATCAAATTATTTTAACAGGCAATTCCAAATATGATTTTGATCCTATAGTGAAAGATACTCTTTTGAGAAAAAAACTAAAAGAAAGTTTTTTTTCAACAAATCAATTGATTGTATCTCTTGGTTCACTACGACCTGGGGAAGAGTCTATTTGGTTCCCTGCGATTAAGGAGATTTTAGCAAAATTTAATGGGAGAATCGGTGTAATTATTGCACCTAGACATCCAGAAAAATTTCAGTTTTTCGCTGAAGCATTAAATAGTTATCAAATGCCATTTACTAAATGGTCCAAAATTCAAGATCTGCTTGATAAGAAAAATCAGATTATTCTTCTTGATACTCTAGGAGAGCTTGAAAAGTGTTATTCTTTTTCTGATCTTGCGTTTATAGGTGGAAGCATTGGGAATTATGGAGGGCATAATCCATTAGAAGCTGCAGCTTATGGAGTGGCTTTATGCATGGGTCCTTCAATTTTTTCAGTTAGAGAAATTGTTAAAGAATTGAAAGCCAATTCGGGACTGCTAGATGTTAATAATGTAGAGCAAGCAAAGAGTGTTCTAAGAAAACTTCTTGAAGAGCCGACAGAGATTATAAAAATAGGTCAGCAATCAAAAATAGTGTTTGAGAGTTTCAAAGGAGCTAAGGATAAGGTTCTAAAGGTTCTAAATCCAATGTTGGAGGGTCATAAGAGTGATTAAACGTATCTGTTTTCCATTGTTGTGGCCGTTATCAATGATCTTTACTTTGATTGTGAGGATTAGAAATTATCTCTTTGATAAAAAAGTTTTTAAATCTTACCGATCTAAACTTTTTGTTATTAGTATTGGCAATCTTTCTCTTGGAGGAAATGGAAAAACACCAGCTACAATGCTCATTGCTGATATTTTAAGATCTCAAGGTCGATCTCCGATTATTCTTTCTAGAGGTTATAAAGGCAAGGAGTTCGGTCCAACTATTGTAATCAAGGAAGATTCAGCAAAAATGGTAGGAGATGAACCACTACTCATGGCTGAAAAAGGTTATACTGTCGTAGTTGCAAAAGATAGAGTAGCTGGTGCAAAGTTTATTGAACAACGAGGACTTGGGGATTCCATAATTTTAGATGATGGCTTTCAACATAGATGGCTTAGTAGGCAACTTGATTTCATTTGTGTTGATTGTGCATCTGAGGATGCAATTGAGGAGTTTCTTCAAGGAGAAACTTTACCCTTAGGACGTTTTAGAGAATCGCTATCTTCATCTCTAGAGCGAATTGATGCTTTTATTTTATCAACTGGGGTTTTCACCAAAGAACTTTCTCAAAGTCAGACAAAAAAAGTTTCTCACAACAAACCTTGCTTTATAATGCAATTACAACCCGAAGGTATTTTTCATGTGCTGACTGGTCAGAAACTCAATCTGTCAAAATCAACTCAGGAGATAGTAGCTTTCTGTGGATTAGCTAAACCACAGAATTTCTTTCAAACACTGAAATCTCTTAATCTGGTTCTTAAAAAAGAACATGTTTTTTCTGATCATCACTCTTTCTCCGAAACTGAGATTGATTCGATTAGTAACACTTATAAATTACCACTGGTTTGTAGTGAAAAAGATAGGATAAAACTTTATTCTCTCAAGGAAGCATCTTTGAGAAATGTATTTTTCTTGAAAGTAATATATAGATTTATTAACAGAACGATATTGCATGACTTTGTGAAGACCAAAACCAATTCCCATTAGGCAAAGCTTTAATACTAAATATTCTGCAAATTCTTGATTTGCAGAATATGATTCTATTGATTAAAACACTATTATTGCAGATTTGATCTTTTTCGCTGCTTAGCTCATTGATTCTATCTTACTAAAATCACAGTATTAAATGATACTTAGAAATAATTAGGGTTTTTGAGGCGAAAATCGAAAACATTTTTGATGTGCCCTAATCGAATACGAGGAACTTTAACTTGAATTATTAAGGAGCAATCATGAGAAGTAAACTTACTTCGGCAGTGTATGCAGGAATGTGTGCACTTGTGTTGTTCTCTCAGCAAGCAATTGCTCAAGAGGATGACAATTCTTTTACTTTAGGTTTAACCACAGACCTAAACAGTGACTATATGTGGCGTGGATTGAATCTCTATGATGGGATTTCCGTTCAGCCTGCACTTGATGCTAACTACTCATTAGGTGAGATGGGAAGTATTGGTGCAAATGTTTGGGCACATTTTTCCGCCGAAGGTGGTAGAAGTGCAGCAGAAAAATATACTGAAGTCGATTATACTGCTCATTGGGATAAGGCCTTTGACGGTTTTGCGATTTCATTAGGTCATATTTGGTATACATATCCTAGAGATTCAGATGCAATAGAAGATACTGCTGAATTTTTTGGAAGTATCTCAATTGATTGTCCACTAAGCCCATACATCGAAGTTTTTAAAGACTATGATTTGTATGATAATTACTACGCAGAAGTTGGTATAAGTCATACTTTTGAGACTGCTGCTCTTGGCTCAACAACTCCTTACGTTGCTATTGGTTATGCAACAGATGCAGAGAAGGTTTATGCCGATGACAGTGGTATTACTCATGTTGGGGTTGGAACTTCTTTTGAGTTCAAATCTGGTGAGACTACTATTACACCAAACATCAACTACAATTTTAGTGTTGATGATAATACAGATGATGAATTCTGGATTGGTCTTAACTTAGGATATAGCTTGCTATAGCACCTATTTAAGTCAATGTAGAGGGCTGTTCTTGAAAAAGAATAGCCCTTTTTTTTATATAAGATCTAGAATTTTAGTCTTCAGAGTTTGCAACTCTAAATTGTCTACTGATTTGCCACTAAATTGTGCAGCATCTAAACTGTCAAGCGCACTTTGAATAGTAAAAATCAGATCTGAATTTGTAATTTTGGTTTTTATTACAGATTTGATTTCATCATTTGAAAATGAAGTCGAGTCTTCATTGATTAATCTGTTAATAACTTTTCTAAGAGAGAGATTAAGTTGACTATAGTTTTTGGCATCGCTAACAAGATCCCTAAGGATTTTTCTTCTTTTACTATTGCTTATAAGTGATATTAACAACTTTGCAGCTAGCCAAAGCATCAAAAGTCCAAGTATGCCAAGGAAGACAATCCCAAAAGAGATATTTCTTGAAACTTTCTCCCAGAAGGATTCTACAGAATATTTTAAAGCGGGTGTGGGCGCTTCGTCTAAATTTGAATCTTTAATGGGATTTTCTTGATCTACGGACACGATCGATAGATTTTTTTTATCGGGACCCCCTTCAACATTAAATTCGATTGTTTTGGTTTCTGAAATTTCCCAATTTTTGGATTCAGAATCGAAATACTGAAGTTTGAAAGCAGGAATATTAATTTTGCCACCAACTTGAGGCACGATTGAAACCTTTAATATTTTTTCAGTAACAAGCTTTCCAGCAACTTCATATTGAGAGCTACTTGGTGTTTCTTCATAGACTTTAAACAGAGAGTTTTCCTCTATTTGTGAGGAGGAGAGAGGGTTAATATTTCCTTCACTTTTTATTGTAAGTTGAATAGTTTTTCCCTCAGAAAACTTGATAGGATCTTTGTCATATTCAAGAGTAAGGCTTGTTGGACCTACTACCGGAGTTGCAGTTTTTAATAAACCTTTGATCTCTGGGACAGCTGGTAGGGGCAGGACATTAAAGTTAATTTCAGGGGTTCTAAGGATCTTTTCGCTTATGTTGTTAAAAGCTTGGCCAAAGAAGGGATCATTAAAAGGATCCATGCCGAACATATTCAAGGGGTTTCTTGCGTTATTCATCCTCTGGCGTACTTTAAGGGTAATCTTTCTTGAAGGTAGTTTAAAATTACCTTCTTTTAATGGAAATATGGCCTTTCTGACCTTTACGGAAGTAAAAGATTTTCCCCTAACAATAGCTGATCCTTTTTCAATTTTTCCTATATCTTGAGTCCAAAATCCATCATACGAAAATGTATCAATATTAAACTCTACTGGTTGTGGCAGTGAATAGGCCGTAAGAGAGTTTACAGCCTGTTCGCCAACGTAAATACTTTCTTTATTCAAAGTTTGTTTTGCAAAAATTTCAAGATCTTCATCAGAATTTTCTACAGCGTTATTTTTTAAAATCTGAACAGGAACTCCGGTAACTGAGTATTTTTTTCCATTGATAGTAACATTGGCAGAAGGTGTTACTAAGCGTCCTTCCTTTTTGGGAGATAATTGGTATCTAAATGAAGTTTGACTAGACACTTCTCCATTAATAACCTGGATATGGCTTTCAGGTCCTATGAGCCTTACATCGAAATCTTCTTCACTGCCTAGTAATTCTGGATACTCACTTTCTGGTGTGCCATTAACTATGACTGATAGAACTAATATCTCATCAAGGGTTGTCGTTTTTGGATTTACCTCAATAGAAACAGAAGGGGAGTTATCAGAGTATGTGCTTGGTACAGCTATAAAAAAATAAAAGCAGAATATAAAAATGTAATTGAAATATTTTACCATGTTTGAGCCGTACGTGATCTTAAAGGCTGTCCTTTTCTTTGTACCAAAACTGGACTTTGTGGCAAGGATTCCAACCAATCATGAGCTTCCGCCTCACTAATTGATTTTATTTTTTGAGAAGAGGGATCCGCATTGTCCTTATTATTCATAGGAGAGCTTTCTTGAGGTGCATCCTTTTCGGTTTTCATTTTTGACTCTTGATTTTCAGAATTGTCTTGAGGGTTTCCTTTTTGTGAATTCTTCTCTTCCTTATCTGAATTGTCTTGCGGTGTAGGTTGTTGATCTGAATTTAATTTTTCATTTGTTTTTTTATTTTGCTGATTTTCAGATGGCGAGCCTTCCTTATCATTGGGATTATTGTTTTCCTTTCTATCTTCAGGATTACTTTTTTGATCATGATTATCTGAGTTTTGAGAATTATCTTTAGGATCGTCCTTTGATTCTTCTTGCTTCTGATCCTCTTTTTCTTGCTCTTCTTTTAATAGTGCTTTTGCAAGGTTTAAGTTAAATTCAGTTTCTTTGTCACCAGTTTTTATTTTTAAAGCCTCTAGGTATTCTGTAATTGCATTATTGTAGTTGTTGCTCATTAGTTCGGCATTACCGAGATTGTAATGCCCTTCATACTTTTGCTTCCCAGTTTTTGCCTGATTCTGATATATTTTGAAAAGTTCCTTAGCTTTTTCAAAATCTGCCAATTTATAATATGTGCTGGCTAAACTTTGAGTAATATAGGGATCCGAAGGATTAAGTTTCCAGGAATGCTCGAAACCTTCCTTAGCTTTTTCAAATTCACCTTTTTCGTAAAGTCGATGCGATTCGAAAAGAGTAGCTGGTTCTGACCAGGCTATATTTTGAAATAAGAGCATAGTCAATAAAGAGAAAACAAATTCTCTTCGTCCGAGTAAAACTAGCAAAGCAAATATGCAAAGTGCTAGTAAAAGAATCCAAGGTCCAAGTTCATTGTATATTCTATAGTTTTCTACTCTTTGATTGTTTGTTAGGTTTTTTGTATGACTGCTAAGAGAGCTTTTTAAAAGCTCTCTTAGATCTATATCGCTGACGGTAGCTTTTCTATAAAGTCCATCACTTTTTTGAGAGAGTTGAGTCAAATTCTCCTCGTTAAGTTTACTAATTACAATATTACCTTTAAGATCTTTTATAAATTCACCGTTTTCATTTTCTATAGGAGCGCCTGATGTTGTACCAAACCCTAAAGAGAGTGCTGAAAGAGAATTTTGTTTCAGTGCTGTGACAGCCTCCTCTAAATTAAAACCTAAATCCTCACCATCAGAAAATAAAAACAAACGTAAATTTGAGAGATTACTTCTCTTCATTGTAGCTATCGCAGAATCTATCGCAGCATTGAGGCCAGAACCTTGAGCAGAAATAAGGTTGGGATGAATTGTCTTTAAGAATTGTTTAACAGCACCATAATCTTGTGTTAATGGACAGTAAAGATATGCCTGTCCGGCAAAAAGTACAATTCCGACTCTATTTCTAACTGAATTTTCTCTTAAGATTGAGAGTAAGTCCAAGACTTTTCTTTTTGCTACCTGCAAACGTGAAGGAGATATGTCTTTGCTAAGCATACTATGACTGATATCGAAGAGAATGAGATTGTCGCTGCCTTGTCCAGTAATTTTCACATCATGAAATCCAAAATAAGGTCGACATAGAACAAGAATAAGAAGGAATAGAATTGAAATCTTCATCAGAACTGAATAGAAAACTTTTAACTTAGAAGAAGTTTCTAAATTAAGAATCTTTCTTTTTTTTATGATTTGTCTGTGCGAAATCAAGAGGAAAAGCAAAACTGGCAAGATCAAGATGAAGAAAAACATAGAAATTGGATCGATAAAGTCCATATTATGGAACCTTTAAAAAAACGGAATAAGCAAAAGAAAGATAAATTAGATATGTAACAATCGCGGCCAGTGTAAATTCTGGAAAATATTCTTTAACTACAATTTTTAGAGGCTCTTCCTGGACTCTCTTTTCTAATCTATCAATTTCATTATAAACGGATTTTAGTCCTTCAATATTACTGGCATTAAAATATAGACCACCTGTTGAGTCAGCAATTTCTTTAAGAGTTTTTCCGTCATATTCTGGAGTTTGAGCAAATAAAGAAGAGATTCCTCCTATATTTTTGGATCCGATACCGATTGTGTGAATTTTAATACCAAGTTTTTTTGCAATGTTGGCTGCTTGTATTGGAGATACTTGCCCAGAGTTATTTGAACCATCTGTAATAAGGACGATTGCTTTTACATTACCAACTATATCTTTTAGACTTTTCAGAGCTACTCCTAAGCCCTCACCAATAGCAGTGCCTTCTCCTGCAACCCCGATATCTAATAAATTTAGAAGCTCTACTAGAAGTTCATGATCTGCAGTCAAGGGAGATTGCAGAAAAGCCTGTGTACCAAAAACTGTAATTCCAATTCTGTCACCAGCTCTAGTTTTAATGAATTCTGACACTACTAATTTTACAGCATCAAGGCGGTTCAATTGTCTAAAACTATAAGAAAAATCTACTTCTTTCATACTGCCAGAGATATCTAGCACAAGCATTAGATCTCGAGCTTCTTTAGGAGATTCCTCAGTTTTCGTTATTTGAGGCCTAGCCGCTGCGATTGTCAAGAAAGATAAAAATAGAAATCCTAAAAGACCTAAGATTGGTTTTCGAAGCCTGGTCTTTAAGCTTGGGCTAATTGTTGCAAGAAATTTTACACTCGGATATGGAGCTGCAATTTTAATGAGATTTTTTTTTAAGCAAGCCAGCACTATCACCGGTAATAATATTAAGACTATTGGATTTGCAAATATCATTAGACTTTTTTCCTCACGAGACTGACTTTCAAGGTTTCTAAGCTAAGAATTATTTGTTTAAGAATACTTTTTGCCTGATCGTTACTTTCAGCCATAAATCTTAAGGCTTCGAGATTACCAAGGTTTAGAAGTAACTCTTTAAGATATGTAAGATTGATTTCATCTTTCAGTTTAAAAATTTCTTTTTCAGAAAATGTAGTTAAGTTTGAAAATCGAGAATCGATTTCAGTTGCTTTTGATTCAAGAAAACGTCGAACTAAAATGCTGGCTTTTGAGATTTCAGTCTTTTGAATAATTTGGCCAGCAACAAAAAAATTAAGATCAATAAGGAGTAAATTGATGGCTTTATCTCTTAAGGATGATTGATTTTGTTGTCTAATATTTAAAAGGAATAAATAGATAATAATGATTAATACAATTAAAAGAATCCAGATCCAGGCTGGGGGAATATAAGGGAAAATAGGTATTTGAGTAATATCGTATGGTGTTGGGGAAGGATGCATATCTAATGCCTCTCACTTCTTTGAGCCATCAGCTGGGTAAGTGGCTTTAAGATACTATCTTTAATTTCTATAAGATCAGAGCGAGACTCGTTAAACAGCTCTCTTAAATTTTTAGCTCTAGCATCTCCCAGAACCTTTAATTTTTCCCTCACTCGGGAACTTCCTGAATCCAAGACAATTCGTTCGCCACTTTCGGCATCTTCAAATTCGACAAGACCTAAAGAAGGTAATGTGTGCTCAAGGGAATCAGATAATAAAACTCCAATTACGTCGTGTTTAGCTGCTAGAAGTTTTAGATCCTCTTTGAAATCTGAACTATAGAAATCCGAAATTAAAAAAACCACAGATTTGCGTCGAAGATTTTCTCTTAAATATATAATAGTTTCTTTTAAATTAGTGCCCCTAGAGTGATTTTGGGTTGCAATTAGTGAATTAATAATTCGTTGAAATTGCGTTCGTTTAGATGAGGGCTTCACAAAATCGTATATCCGATCTCCAAAAAGACACAGTCCAATATTATCGTGAGTATTTTGGGTTAGAGTTGTTAATAGAGCTGCAAACTCAAAAGCCTTTTCACTTTTTCTTTTTGGTGAGCCAAAGTTTGTTGAATTACTTATATCTACAGCAAGCATTACGTTGAGTTGTCGCTCCTCTTCATAGGTTTTAACATATGCTTTGCCAGTTCTAGCAGTAACTTTCCAATGAATGTGCTTGATGTCATCACCGGGTTCGTATTGACGCAGATCTGAAAACATTAAACCAGATCCTCTAAAGGAAGATCTGTAGCGACCAACAAGATCTGTTGTGACACTTCTTTTCGAGCGCAATTCGAGTCTTTTTAACTCAATTAAAGATGCATTTGAAAGTAGAGTTTCAACCGCTGCCATAGACCCTATGGGATTGTTATATTCTTAAAAAGAATTCCAACTACTTCGTCACTATTTACACCTCTTACTTCAGCTTCGTAACTAGGGATAATTCTATGTCGTAAGACATCTTTCGAAACTTCCTTAACATCATCAGGAGTTACGAAAGTTTTCCCTCTTATAAATGCCAGTGCCCGAGCGCACTGCTTAAGGGCAATACTCGCACGTGGCGAGGCACCCCATTCAATCATGTCTTTTAAACCAAACTTATCTGGAGTACGACTTGCTTGTATAATAGAGACAATATAATGATCGATTTTAGGATCTATATGTATACTTTGAAGATCATTTCTCAAAACTTGAAGATCCGTTATTGATAGAATCTTTCTTAATTTAGATGGAGCCTTCTCGCTTTCTGAGTTATCTGCCACCATCTTTAGTATATTCAATTCTTCGTCAAAAGTAGGATACCCGACCTTTATCTTCATTAAAAAGCGATCAACTTGAGCTTCTGGAAGTGGATATGTGCCCTCTTGTTCTATGGGATTCTGAGTGGCCAACACCATGAAGGGTTCGGGAAGATCAAAAGTTATCTCTCCAATGGTAACCTGACGTTCTTGCATGGCTTGTAATAACGCTGATTGAACTTTGGCGGGACTTCTATTGATTTCATCTGCAAGGAGTAGGTTTGTAAAGACCGGACCTTTTCTAATTGTAAATTCACCTGATTGTGGTTTGTAAACTTCAGTTCCAACAAGGTCGGAAGGCAATAGATCTGGTGTAAATTGAATTCTGGACATTTTTGCATCAATGCAAGTAGTCAGTGCTGTCAGGATCCTTGTCTTTGCAAGCCCAGGCACACCTTCCAATAGGACATGCCCTTTGCATAGCAGAGCTACAAATAGTCTCTCCAGCAGATAGTCTTGACCAACGACTACAGTTCCGATCTCTTTTCTTAACTCAGCGAAAATATTTTGTGAATTTGACATATTACCAATAAAATTAGGTTGATTATTTATTTTTCAATTTACGAACTTCTCTAATGAATAAAAGGACATTCTAAGCACCTAGGCCTAAGAGATTAGGTCCCTTGGGTCAAAAATCGATTATGTAAGACGAGATAAGGGTACCCTAAAATTCAATTTTCCAACAAGACCTAACATATTGACACTGCTTGGAAGTTTTGTTACTTGAAAGCCTCTTTAGAATGAAAGCTGGCAATCTTAGGCGCGTAGCTCAGTTGGTTAGAGCGCTTGCTTGACATGCAAGAGGTCACTGGTTCAAATCCTGTCGTGCCTACCAATTAGTTATTATTGGCTATGTAGCTAAATGTGTTGGGGTTACTTGTTATGTAGAAGGAATACGTGTAATGTCGCGGCCTTCGATTTGTATTGATTTTTCGTGAGTTATTATGAAGTTAAAGACAAAACAAGCTGCAAAAAAAAGAATTAAAATTATGGGCAGTGGCAGAGTTAAACGCGGCCAGGCTGGAAAGCGACATAAGACTGGTAAAAAGAGTTCAAAAGTAACTCGAAGACTTCGTCAAACAGCGAGCGTTAATGATAAAGACATCGCTTTAGTTAGAAGAGTATTTCCATACGCAAGAGATATTAGACACTAAATTTTTAGAAAAATTTCTTAGGAGTTATCATGAGAGTTAAACGTGGATTTGTTAGAGCCCGAAGTAGAAGAAGGATTTTAAAGCTTGCATCAGGATTTCGTGGTCGTCGTAGTACATGTTTCAAGCTTGCTGAACGGTCAGTTCAAAAAGCTCTTAAATATGCTTACCGAGATCGCCGAGCTAAAAAACGTGAGTTCAGAAGTCTCTGGATCGTTCGAATTAATGCCGCATGCAGAATTAACGGTCTTACATACAGTAAGCTTATTCGTGGTTTAAATAAGGCTCAGATTTCTCTTGATAGAAAATCATTAGCCGAACTAGCAATTAGTCAGCCGATGGCTTTCAAAGAAATCGCCAATAAAGCTCAAGCAGCATTGGCATAATTGAGTAATTGTTTGAAATTCAGCATTGCTGTGATCGAGCCTCCCAATTTGGAGGCTCTTTTTTTGCTAGAAACCCAATGCAATCCAGTCCCTTGGAGTAAGAGTCAATTAGAAAAAGAGATAGAAAATAAAGATTCAATTCTTTTGGGAACATTTTCAGATTCTAAACTTATAGCATATTTGATTTTTCGTTTGGGTTTTAATGAAGCTGAAGTTTTGCAGATTGGTGTTGATTTAAATTTCAGAAAAAAAGGAATCGCTAAAAATCTTTTAAAAGAGGGAATAAAGAGATTGCCTAAAAGTATTGAGGTTTTAAATCTTGAAGTTCGTAAATCTAATAGTCAAGCAATTTTATTTTATAACAAAATTGACTTTAAGCAGGTGGGAGAAAGAAAGGGCTATTATCAAGAAAGTAATGAAGATGCGGTTTTAATGAGTAAAATTTTACTTTGATAAAAGTTTAATTTAACACGCAGAACTCGGAATGCATGGAGAAGAACGCCCCTCCACTGATTTTTCCAGTGCTAAAAAGTCTTTTCAACTATTTCCAATATATTGAGAGATATTTTTAACTCCATCTCTTTCCATCTGCTTTACTAAGTCCATCTTTATGCGCTTGATCAAACCAGGGCCTTGATAGATAAGAGCAGTATAAAGCTCAACAATATTTGCCCCAGCTTGCATCATTGAGATGACATTATCTGCCGAAGCGACACCTCCGACTCCAACGATTGGTAATTTGCCTTTTAAGATACTGAAAATAAATTTGATTTTATTTAAAGAAATCTCAAAGAGGGGTTTGCCACTCATGCCCCCAGTATCTGGAGCTTTAGATGTAATTCCCTTGCGGGTCAGAGTTGTATTTGTTGCAATAATTCCTGAAATCGAATTCTCTAGGCAACACCCAAGTGCCTCTTCGATTTGTACTTCATTAAGATCAGGTGAAAGTTTTACAAGGATAGGTTTTCTAAGGGTATTTGCTGCTTGTAGACCAGCTAGAAGTTTATTAAGAGTTTCTCGCTCTTGCAGTTTTGAATATTGAGCAACATTTGGACAAGAAACATTTATGATAAAATAATCAATGAAATCATAAAGTTTCTTGAGAGTATAAACATAATCTTCTGTTGCTTCCTCGATAGGAGTTGCCGTCGTTTTTCCAATATTTAATCCAATTGGTGGTATCTCAAAAGATTTTAATTTAGATTTAGCCAGATTTATAACAGCAGCATCTGCCCCAATATTTGGATTTCCCATTCTATTTATTAGTGCAAAGTCATTGGGAAATCTAAAAACTCTTGGCTTATCGTTGCCTTCTTGAGGTTTGGCACTAACAACTCCCACTTCGATCGCACCAGAACCAAAGGAAGAAAGAAGTTCAATCGCTCTACAATTTTTATCAATTCCCGCAGCTAAACCGATTGGATTTTTAAATCTTAAACCAAATAATTCTGTCTCTAGTCTTGGATCTTCGAATCTAAAAAATCCAGACAGAGCCTGATGTACAAGTTTATTTTTTGTTAAAAAGCTTAAGGACATTACCAATTCGTGCGCAACTTCAGGATCTAATGAAAATAAGATAGGACGGAGGAGTTTATAAATAGGCATCTGTTATTGGTTTTATCAGGGCCCTTTAAAAAATCAAAGTAGTAGTTACTCGCGATTTCTTAAAACATTGTTTGTGTAATTTTTAAGTTTGATAGGTATAAGTATAATAAACGGACTTTAATTAATCAGTTATTGTAGTTAGTTACAAATATGCAGGCATTTGATATAACTCGACTTTCCATGTATACTCCGCTGTCAGTTATAAAAGACCTATTTTTTAACTACTGATATTATTAGAGTTTTTCTCAACATTAAATCTACCAAAAGAAACCATGACCGTAAAGAAAACAGTGACTTTTAAGGCAGGCGATAAAGTAGTTTACCCAGCTCACGGAGTTGGAGAGATTACAGAAGTAAAAGCCAAGAAAATTGGAACTGAGGAACACAGATTCTTTGAGATCAATATCCTTGAATCTGGAATGAGAATAATGGTTCCAGTTACTCAGGCTGACTCTGTTGGACTTAGAAAAGTTATTGATCGTGCTACCATTACTAAAATTTATAAAATTCTTGGTGAAAGAAAAATTAAGGTGGACACCCAGACTTGGAATAGAAGATATAGAGAGTATACACAGAAAATTAAAACTGGATCAGTATACGAAATGGCAGAAGTATTAAGAGATCTATCAGTGCTAGGCCGCGGTAAAGAGCTTTCCTTCGGTGAGAAAAAAATGTTTGATACTGTTAGAGAGCTTCTGGTCTCTGAGATTGCAATAGCTAAGAGCAGAACTCAGGAAAAAATCCGTGTTGAGCTTTCTGATATCATTACAGCCTAAATTTTCGATCAGTGTTTTATGATGAATTTAGCAAGGGGGACTATAGCTGCCATAGTTCCTGCTGCTGGTTCAAGCACGCGCCTAAATATTGGAGTTCCGAAACCGCTGATCAAATTATGTGGCAAGACAGTCATTGAATGGACTGTATCTACTCTAAGAAAGTGCCCATCAATCGGAAAAATATTAGTGATGGTGCCAGCAGGACAAAATGAAGCCTTCGCATTCTTGACTCAAACATACGAAAATCTTGAAATTTTAATCGGCGGTGATTCACGCAGAGAATCTGTAAATCTGGGATTAAAACACTTATCAGCTGAAAGTGATCCTGAATGTCTAGTGCTTATTCATGATGCTGCTCGTTGTTTAGTTACTTCTCAATTGATTGAAAAGTGTGTTCTGGAAGCAATTGATTGCAGAGCTGTTACTGCTGCAATTCCCATGGTTGATACAATTAAAGAAGTTAATTCAAATAAAAAGATAATACGGTCATTAAAAAGAGATTCGCTTTTTTCAATTCAAACCCCTCAAGTTTTTGAACTCTCTCTCTTAATAAAGGCACATAATTTAGTTATGGAAAGTGTGACAGATGATTCTGCCTTGGTTGAGTCAATTCATGAAGTAAAGATTGTTATTGGGGACTCCGAGAATTTAAAGGTTACCACTCCAATTGATCTAGAAGTTGCAAAGGTTATTTTATCTAAAAGAAACAATTAATATTATACTTGAACTGGAATTTCTAAACCGTCGTAGGCAGGCTCAATATGTTTGGGTAGTTTTAATAAAAGCTCATCATAATCAAGATCATGGGTCATATGAGTAAGATAAGTTTTTTCCGCACCTATTTCTTCAGCAAGAACAATTGCTTCATCAATTGTTAGATGCGTTTTGTGATTTTTAAACCTTAAACCATCTAAAACTAAATTTTTAACACCTTTAATTATTTCTTTTGATTCAGCCGGAATCACTTTACAATCTGTGGCATATGCAAGATCTCCAAACCTAAAACCGGTAACCTGGGTTGATCCATGATGTAGTTTGAAAGGTTTGATTTGAATATCTAAGAGTGAAAATGGGGAGACTTCATCAATCTCATGAAGAGAAAGCTGAGCTAATAATCCTCCTTCATAATTTGGATCTGGAGAGAAAATATAGTCAAAAAAGGATTTAATTCTGTCGAGAGTACTTTTTGAACCATAGCAAGGAATCACATTTTGATTTACAAAATTAAAACACCTTAAATCGTCTGTTCCCAAAATATGATCGGCATGGGAATGAGTATAAAGCACAGCATCTACCCTCTTTATATTCCATTTGAGGGATTGATAACGTAGATCGGTAGATGCATCAATTAAGATCCCTTTACCATCTTCTTTAATCAAAATAGCTGAAGTTCTGGAGCGGTTATTAGTTGATTTCCCAGATGTGCAGACCTTGCATTGACATCCGGGGATTGGAACCCCTGTAGAAGTTCCACAGCCTAGAATTTTAAGTATCATTGCTTACCGATAGTTTATAGAGCTAATTTACAGTAGAAGAATTAAAGATAACTCACTTAGTGCTTAAAAAATTTAGTTAGAGCAACTAAAACCATCTTTAGCACAAGTAAGTTCTTTGCATGGAGCTTGAGAATATCATGAGTGACGAGAAAGAGGAAACAAAGATTGTCGATCGAAGACGTTTTGATGCAGATGGTAACGAGAGGAGCACTGAAACCGATAAAAGTAATATAGAAACAACTTCGCAAGCAAGCAAAGCTAAATCTTTGGCAAGTGAGGAACTTCCACCGATAGATTTCAGTAGTTTTGTAATGTCACTTGCTACGCAGGCACTAATGCAATTAGGAGAGATGCCTGCACCACCTGGTGTGAACATAAGCAAGAATGTTGCTTCTGCAAAACAATCTATTGATATCTTATCATTGATAGAGATTAAAACCCGAGGCAATTTAGATACTGCTGAGAGGACATTACTTGGTGATATCTTGCATAATTTAAGAATTAGTTTTGTAAAAGCATCAAAGAAATAAAAGGTAAATATGTTTAAATTCTGTTTTATTAAAAAAATAGTTATGCTGGGGATTTCAATCCCATTTTTTCTTATTTCAGCTTTAGCTGAAGATCTTGCCTATCTTGAAGGATCTCCAAAGTTAAAAGCTCAGTTTGTTCCTGTGCCAAGCTTTTCCCAATTAGCAAATGAGCTTGGTGACTCGGTTGTTAATATTGCTGTTGAATCTAAAAATGAAGAAGTACAACAGGAAACAGAAATTATTCCTGGCTTGCCATTCAAATTCAAAGGTGGAGGAGGAGATGTTTCCTCTCTAGGTTCAGGATTTATTATTAGCAAAGATGGTTTTATTGTTACTAATAATCACGTTATAGATAAGGGTGACAAAGTTATCGTTAGACTATTGGAAGATAAAAATGAATATGTTGCAAAAATCATTGGAGCGGATCCGAAAACAGATTTAGCCCTTATAAAGATTGAACCTAATAAGGAATTAAAACCAGTTTATTTTGGAAATTCAGATTCAATAAATGTAGGTGATTGGGTATTAGCTATTGGGAATCAGTTTCAATTAGGTCAAACAGTAACTGCTGGCATAGTGTCTGCAAAATCTAGACGAGTTCCAAGAGGGGGTCCGTATGATCACTTCATACAAACAGATGCTTCAATTAATCCTGGAAGTTCTGGTGGGCCTCTTTTTAATACTGAAGGACAAGTAGTTGGAATTAATACTGCAATTTTCAGTCCGGGCAAAACGCAATTCGGGGGAACTGGATTTAACATTGGTATCGGATTTTCTGTGCCAATTAATATAGCCAAGAGAGTTATCGTTCAGTTAAAAAGTGGTGGTACTGTCATACGGGGTTGGTTAGGTGTGATTATTCAGCCAGTAACACCTGAAGTTTCTGCTGTTTTTGGCCTTCAAGATTCACATGGAGCACTTGTTTCTCATGTACTAGTTGGAAGCCCAGCTGCAAAAGCTGGCTTTGAAGTTGGGGATATTATAACAAACTTTAATGGATTAGCTGTTAGAGAAAATGACGATCTTCCTTTAATGGTTGCTGATACTCCAGTAAATACTTCAGTCAAGATTCAAGTAATACGAGCAGGCAAAGAAATGATCTTAAACTCTGTTATTGAGAAGTTAAACGAGAAAACCGAGATTGCTCAAAAAGGGGAACAAGTTAATGAAAAATTTGATGATTTAGGTTTAGTTGTAAAAGATCTTACAGAAGATCTTGCTACTGTATTTAAAATTACAAAAGTCGACGGTGCCTTAATTCAGGCTGTGAAACCTGGTTCCTTGGCGGAAAGATCTGGATTTGCAAGAGGTGATATAATTCAAGGTCTTCAAATTAAAGGAAGATCTCTTATTAGTATTAAAGATAGCAAAAGCTTTTATGAGAATATAAGTGGATTTAAAACTAAAGAAGCTTTCTTGCTACTTGTTCGAAGAATAGACAGTAGAGCGTCTGATCAATCGACAACTTTGTATTTGACACTAAATCCTAAGTAAGTGTCAAACCATTGACATAGCTACATATTTTTATGAATCCTTTCGAAGAAAAGAGTTGGCAAGCTTTTAGCTAACTACCTCATTGTGTACAACAGAAACTTTGAGTTTTTGACTCGGTTACATGTTGGCTTTAATGGAGGTTGTAGCATGAAGCAAGCGGTTAAGTCTGATATTGAATTGGTTGAGTCATTTTTAGGGGGAGATACACAAAGTTTCGAAGAGATTTTAAATCGATACAGTGCCAAAATATACAATTTAGCCTTACGTTTTACGAAAAATCCAGAAGATGCAGAAGAAGTATTACAAGATGTTTTTTCTACAGTATTTCGCAAAGTTAATAAATTTGAAGGTAAATCTCAGTTTTCAAGTTGGATATACCGCGTGGCAGTTAATTCAAGTTTCATGAAACTTAGAAAAAGAAAAAGAAGTCGTACTGTGTTTATAGATGATCTAAATCCAGCAATTAAGGAGACTTGGATATGTGAAGATAGTGAACTCAATTCTGCTGTTGAGGTTACGTTTAGAAATCAGCTTAGAGATTTGATAGAAAAAAATGTCAAAACTCTGCCCGATGAGTATAAGGGAGTTTTTATACTTAGAGATATAGATGGCTTTACAAATTCAGAAGTTGGAAAGTTATTAGGGTTAACTACTCCAGCAGTTAAATCAAGGTTACATAGGGCAAGAAGTCTTTTAAAGCGTCGCATGAAAGCCTTCTTTAATTCTGGATCTGTTCCAATTGATTCAGAAATTGTTAAGTCAGGTTAAGTCTTAGCTATACTTGTGACTATAGTTATCCCAATAAGTAATTTCCGAATACTTTTCTGATGAAAACCTTCGGTTTACTTAAAAAATTTAGTTGGGATAACTACTTATCATCCCTCCGGGGGGTCGCAAGTCCAAAAAAATATTTTCTTTCGGAATGTTCTTTTTGGACTTACTATATTAACTCTCGTTGCTAGAGTTGCAAAATTCTTAACTTACGATTTAGTCATGAGCAAAAATTTCTTTTTCCGCTTTATTCTGTTCTCTTTTTTTTCTTTAGTAGCCCTCTCAGCATGCACTGAGAAGAAAATTGGGGTGAGCGGCACTCCGAACATTGTCTTAATTGTAATTGATACCTTACGATCTGACTATTTACCTTTTTATGGTGCTAGTGAAAACAACACTCCTTTTTTAAATGAGCTTGCAAGGAATGGTGCAGTTTTTACAAATAATTTTGCCACTTCTCCTTGGACAGCCCCGTCTACTGCCTCAATTTTAACTTCTTTGTATCCAATTCAACATGGAATTCTAATGGGTAGAAGATCTACTAAGAAGTTATTTCTAAGAGATAACTCTGTTCAACTGAATAAAATTCCTGAAAGTGTTGTGACAATTGCTGAAGAGATGAAAAGTAATGGGTATGTGACCTTTGGTGCTGCCGATAATGGAAATATTCGAGAGGATTCTGGTTTTGCTCAAGGTTTTGATAATTTTATAAACTTTCAAAACAAAGGGGCTCAAAATTTAAATTCTACAATTAAAAGTTGGAAACCTAAGTTTGATAGTTCAGAAAAATACTTTCTGTATCTCCAATATATGGATCCACACCATCCTTATATAGAGCACAAAGAATATTTTAAAGGTCAGCAAAAAGAGGGGTTAGCACGTAGTATTGATGCATATAAAAGTGAACTTTTATATGTAGATGCAAAAATTAAAGAGATCTACGATTTACTTAATTGGGATAAGAATACAATTATTTTAGTAACCAGTGATCATGGTGAAGAGTTTGGTGAACATGGATCTATTGGACATGGAAAAAATCTCTACTCAGAAGTAATCAGAGTTCCACTTCTTCTTTATTATCCTGCTGGAGGAATTCAACATGCAAGAATTGATAACTTTGTAAGCATTATTGATTCCTTACCGACATTGTCTGATTTATCAGGTATTAAACTTTCTGGTTATCACGAAGGTATAAGTTTACTGCCGTTACTAAAGGGTGAGAAGGTAGATCCGCGACCTATATATTCGCATCTTTGGAAAAGGTCAAAGAAGGGAGACTCTATTTATGAAGTGAAATCAATAGTTAGTCTTGATAAACGGCTAATCCAATCGAATAAAGGTAAAACAATGCTTTTTGATATGATAACTGATTTTAAGGAAAGCAATAATCAAGCAAAGAAAGATTTATTAAAAGTAAAAGAGCTCGAACTGAAACTTCAAACCTTAGAAGCTTCACTTAAAATTTTCCCTCGTGAGTGGACTTCAGTAAAATTAGATGAAGAAGATTTTGAGGAATAACACTTTTTTCCTGCCATTTAGAGCTTTGTTTAATTGATGCCAAATATCCAACTGGAAGTAAAATAACTCCAAGAAACGGAATGATAGAGAAGAGAGTAAATATCGCACCCATTGCGAGTACTTCGGGCCAATGATTTAATAACTTTCGTACTCTTGGTATAAATTCATTTCCTAACATTAATAGAGGCAACTCAAATATCTGAAATCCAATAAGAAAAAAACTCAATAGTATGGAGATTGGAATTAAAATTGGTATAAAACTAGTTATAAATATAATCAAAATTAAAAAAAATATTAGAACAAATTTTCTTAATTCTTCTTTTATTCCTCTTAGAAAACTTTTTAAAAAGCCTATTTCTATTGGACTAGAGAGATTATTTAGATGAATTGCTTCTTTTAAAAATGATTCAATAAAAAATCCGGTAAGAATATTCATTGAAAGAAAGGCAATTAAAATTGAGAAAAGACCTGATGCCAACAAGGTTAGTGAATAAGCAAAGAACGTAGTCAAATAATTTAAGCCTATATTAATCCAGACCGGAAATGATCTTACTGAAAGCTCAAAGCTTTCAGTAAGATAGTTGGAAATTACAGGAAACGAAAACTTCAAAGAAATGATTCCAGTTGTAATCCCAATTAGGTAGGGTGGTATAATAAAAAGTAACAATTTGGGAGAGGTGAGAAGTTGTTTACTAGCAGCAAGAAGATTCCATGGGATTAGTAGTGCCGATGTAAATTTTGTTGTATGTGGAATTTGCATTTTATAGTAACTTTCAAAAGTCTTTGCCGAAAAGAAAAGGCTTTAGAAAGTTACTATCCCCCGGAGGGAATATAAATAGTGTTTTTCATTTTTAAAAATCATAGCTAACCCGAAGGGTTAACAAGAAACAAGATTTAACTTAGTCTGCATTGCCATATCTTGTGATTCGGCAAAGACTTTTGAAAAACACTATA
>Ga0163144_10003753_pt1 | contig 34584 bp, 29 predicted proteins | sample OliLak19BULKMAT1_FD_123175 | JGI IMG/M metagenome (GOLD analysis project Ga0163144, IMG submission 123175) | Freshwater microbial mat bacterial communities from Lake Vanda, McMurdo Dry Valleys, Antarctica - Oligotrophic Lake LV.19.BULKMAT1 | ecosystem: Environmental > Aquatic > Freshwater >...
AGGTTAAAAACCTGAACAACAGGCGAGCCCGCCGTTTGGCCTCCTCGCTTCCCGGATTTGAGAATCACACGGGCGAATTTTTCCCAATCTTCGCCGTTGACTTTGTGCGGTTGCTCCCTTGAATACAGTTCTCCCGGAAGGCATCCGAATTTTTTCCCACGGTTTAGGGATCGAATCATGGCAGAAGCCAACGATCCTGGGCAGCGTCGTCTACTCTCAGTGGCATACAGTGCCAGCTCGGTTTTAACGGGACCGGTGCTCGTGGGACTGTTGGTCGATTGGTTGGCCGGAACGATACCCTGGCTCACGATTGCAGGGGTATTTGTCGGTATGGCTGGGTTGTTCGTGTTGTTGATCCGACTCTCTCAGCCGAAAGGGCCGCCAAAGTGAAGGGCGTGCTAATCGTGCTGGGTACGGCAGCGGTAGCTTGGCTGGTGCTGGCTGGACCGGCGGCTCTCGCGACTAACGAGGGGCCGATCGTTACGATCCCGGCCCTGTTGATTTGTCTGGCACCCAACCTGCTTGCCTTGTTGGTGTCCGAGTTGGTGCGGTCAAAAAGCGAATGGACGCGGATGGGTGTCTTGCTCGCGTCTTTCTTGATTCGACCGTTTCTTTCAGTTGGCTTGGGTTTCGCTGTGTATTTTGTGTTGCCGGCTCTCCACGGCCGCGAGTTATCGCTGCTGGTTTGGGGTGCCGTGTTTTACCTGATCGTCCTCGGTGCGGAGTCCTATGTGGTCTCCCGCCAGGTGTCTGGTTCAACCGCGGGTCGCTGAATGGCATCCGAACCGAAAAGCCCGATGCAGCAACTGGCCGACCCGTTCCGGGAAGCGGCAGATAGCGATCATTTTGCCATCTTTGAAAGCCTGCATATCAAGTTGCCTGACTGGCTCTCTCGCTTCATGGTGCTGGAGTTATTTGCATTCGGGATCATTCTCGCCATCTTCATTCCGGCTTGTCGAAGAATTGCAAGAGGCGGGGTTCCCACGGGGCGCTTGGCTCACGGCGTGGAAGCTGTACTTCTCTTTATTCGCGATCAAGTCGCGATCCCCACGCTTGGCGAGCACGATTACAAGCGATTTCTGCCGTTCTTGTGGACGCTGTTCATCTTCATCCTGGTGATGAATCTGCTTGGCATGATTCCGTTTCTCGGTTCTCCTACCGCAAGTATCGCCGTCACTGGTGTCTTGGCCATCGTGGTGTTTTTCGTGATCCACGTCAACGGCATCAAGTCGGCTCACGGCTTCGGTGGCTATTTGCAGACCTTCCGAGTGAAGATCGATCGCGAAGGAACGCTGCTCAAGATTTTGGCCCCGTTCATCGAGATCGGTATCTTCGTGTTGGAAATCATGACTGCGTTCATCCGAGCGACTGTTCTTGCCGTGCGATTGTTTGCGAACATGCTTGCAGGTCACACGACATTGTTCGTGTTGCTCTCGTTCATCGCGATGATCGGCATGGCCGTCGAGAACGGCTCGTCGGGGGAACATTGGTTTTGGGTGATCACCCCGGCCAGTGTCATCTCCGTGGTTTTGCTCAGCGTGTTGGAATTGTTTGTTGCCTGTTTGCAGGCCTTCGTATTTGTGTTTTTGACGTCAACGTTCTTGGGTATGGCCCTACATCCCGAACATTGATTTTGCGTTCACCTAACTGAAGAATCGACCACCCCGAAATCTGGAGCACGATATCCCATGAAGCTTTTCTCTCGCGTGGCCCTGGCGGTTGTGGCCACGATCCTGCTCGGCAGTATTGCCATGGCTCAAGAGCCAAAGGATGCCCTTTCACCGGCTGCACAAAAGCAGCGCCTTGAAGTCGCGGAAGCCGCAAAGCCTAAGTACACAGGCGTTGGTGCCGGTATCGGCATGGGCCTGGCGATCGTCGGTGCTGGCGTCGGCATCGGCCTCGTTGGCTTCGCGGCTCTGTCGGGCATTGCCCGTCAACCGGAACAGGCCGGCACGATTCGTGGCACCATGATTTTGCTCGCTGCCCTCGTCGAAGGTGCAGCACTCATCGCCGTCGTGTTCTGTCTGGTATTGGCACTGATCGCGAGCTAATCACGGTTCTGGCGAGCGGCGCTCCGTCAGGAGCCCGATGTTTTCTGAATCGGGCTCCTGACGGAGCGCCGCTCGCCAGCTTTATTGGGAAGAGTCATGCGAATTCCAACCTTTATCGTGCTCGCGATTGTTGCCCTCCTGCTCGTGGCTTCGCCTACGTTCGCCGCCAAAGAGGAGGCTCATGGGGCCGCGACCCACGATGCCAAGGACGACCACGGCAGCGGGAAAGTCGATGTCGCGAAGTCCTTCGGGCTGAAGCGATACGATCTGGGTATTTTCACGCTTATCGTTTTCGCTCTACTGTTTCTCTTGCTGGGCAAGTTCGCCTGGGGCCCAATGATGTCGGGCCTCGATAAACGTGAGGCAGCCCTCAAGAAACAGCACGACGACGCCGAAGAGGCACGAGCCGAAGCAAACAAAGCACTTGCCGAAGTGAAAGCTCGGCTGGCCAAAACGAATGACGAGATTCGGGCGATGTTGGATGAAGCCCGTCGCGATGCCCAGGTCGTCAAGGATCAAATGCGAGCGGAAGCTGCGGCTGATAGCCAGGCCGAGCGTGAGCGAGTTCGCCGCGAGATCGAAACCGCCCGCGATCAGGCGCTCCAGGACATCTATCAGCAATCCGTCATGCTCGCAGCACTGGTTTCGACCAAGGCAATCAAGCGAGAATTGACCCCAGGCGATCACGCGAGATTGTTGGACGATGCTTTAGTGGATCTCAAAACGAATTTGGGCTCGAAAACTTAGTGGTTAGTGTTCAGTGATGAGTGGTCAGCAAGAATCTGGGCTGGCAGCTACCACTGAGATCGACCACATTGTTTGACTGACCACTGGCCACTGACCACTGACCACTGTTATGGCAGAAGTCTTCGAGACCGAGAACCGAGCTGGCGAGGAAGGATCCGCCAAGCAGCGTGTTGCGCGCGTCTACGCCGAGGCATTGCTGAATGTCGCGGAGCAGCGAGGTCTGGCGACTGAGATCGATCAGGAATTGCAAGGCATTGTCACGCAGGTGTTCTCGACTTCGCCCGACATCGAGCGGGCGCTTGCTTCGCCCGTGATGAAGCGGTCGGCCAAGACGCCGATCCTGGAGCGAGCGTTCCAGGAGAATGTGAGCGAGTTGCTCTTCACCTTCTTGAATGTCTTGAATTCGAAGGAGCGTCTGGTGCTCGTCCGCAACGTGGCATCCGCCTACAGTGCCCTGCTGGATGAACGGGCGAAACGGCTACGAGTCAGCGTTCGTTCGGCGGTGCCATTATCGGAAGCACAGTCTGAAAAACTGCGACTCATCATCGGCCATTCGACGGGTCTGGAAGTGATTCTCGCGGCAAGGGTCGATGCGAGTTTGCTGGGCGGCATGATCGTCCAGGTTGGCGACAAAGTATTTGACAGTTCGGTCCGAACGCGGATCGAAGCTATCCGAAATCAACTGCTGGCTAGGAGCAGCTATGAAATTCAAGCCGGACGAGATCGTTTCAGTACTGGCGGGTGAGATCGGTCGACTTGGCGCTGGCCAGGACGTTCGTGAAGTTGGTCGGGTGCTGGAGGTGGGCGATGGTATCGCTCGCGTCTACGGCCTGTCCGGCGTCATGGCCGGCGAAATGGTCGAGTTCACTTCGACCAGCATTCGCGGCCTCGCGTTCAACCTGGAAGAGTCCTCGGTCGCCGTCATCATTCTGGGTGACTACCTGAAGATTCAGGAAGGGGACGAGGTACGTTCCACGGGCGAGTTGCTCCGCGTGCCCGTGGGCGATGCCCTGATCGGCCGCGTGGTCGATCCGCTTGGCAACCCCCTCGACGGCAAAGGCCCAATCCTCACGTCCGAAACGCGGCCGATGGAGTTTCTCGCCGCGGGCGTGGCCGAGCGTCAGCCGGTGAAGCAGCCGTTGCAGACGGGCATCAAGGCCATCGATGCAATGACCCCGATCGGCCGCGGCCAGCGTGAACTCATCATCGGCGATCGCAAGACCGGCAAGACGGCCATCGCTCTCGATACGATCGTCAATCAGAAGTCGGAAAACGTGATCTGCGTTTACGTCGCTTGCGGACAGATGCAGGCAAAGGTTTCCCAGGTCGTCGAAGATCTTCGCAAATCCGGTGCGATGGACTACACGATTGTTGTTTCCTCGTCATCAGCCGATCCGGCCCCAATTCAGTATTACGCTCCCTATGCGGGCACAGCGATGGCCGAGTACTTCATGTACAAGGGCAAAGACACGCTCGTCGTGTACGACGACTTGTCCAAGCAGGCGGCCGCGTATCGCCAGTTGTCGTTGCTGGTCCGTCGTCCTCCCGGTCGCGAGGCCTATCCTGGCGACGTGTTCTATTGCCATAGCCGACTGCTCGAACGTTCCGCCAAGTTGGCCGATCGCTGGGTGATTGTGCCGAACGATGCAGATGATTCGAGTATCTCCGACGATTGGGCCGTGAATAGCGTGGTTGACCCGACTCGGAAGCGAAATCCCGGCGAAGCGGGGCGCGTGTACGTTGGCCCATCGGAACTGGCTGGCAAGGCGTATGCGGAACATCATGATCTACCGAAATTCCCCGAGCACAAGCTGGGTCGAGTGGTCACATCCGGCGGATCGCTGACGGCCTTGCCAATCATCGAGACGCTGGAAGGTGAAGTCTCCGCGTACATCCCGACGAACGTGATCTCGATCACGGACGGCCAGATTTATCTGCAACCTTCGCTGTTCTACGCCGGTGTTCGCCCTGCTGTCGATGTGGGCATCTCGGTCAGCCGCGTGGGTGGCAACGCCCAGATCAAGGCCATGAAGGACAAGCGAGTGGCCGGCGGTTTGAAGCTGACGCTCGCCCAGTTCCGTGAGTTGGAGGCCTTCGCTCAGCTCGGCACCGAACTTGACCCGGCCACGCAGAAGCAACTCGATCGCGGTTATCGCATGGTCGAGATTCTGAAGCAGGCCCAGTTCAAGCCGCTCAATGTTATCGACCAGATCATGATTATCTACGCCGGCAACACGGGCGGTCTGGACGATGTGCCAGTCAAGAAAGTACGTGCGTGGGAAGAGCAGTTCTTACGATTCATGGTCGATCAGATGCCGGAAGTTCGAGCATTGCTGGCGAGCAAGAAAGAGATCAACGACGAAGTGGCGAAGAAATTGGACGCGGCGATTCAGGCGTTCAGGCCGCAGTTTAAGGCGTAAGGAGCCTCGAGCAAAGCGAATCCAATATGGGCCGATATCGATTGAGATACTTTTTCGACTTCGGGGGCGGTTGCCTTTGGGCAGCCAACAAGGACGCGCAGGATCGTTTTGATTATTGTGTCGATTTGAACTGCCTTTCATTGACAGCGGAGACGATCAAAACAGCGGATGCACTCGGAGCCTGGTTCGATCGGTCTTTGAATTGGGAATATCCGCCGGATCCTGGACCTTGGCGACAAGAAGAGTGCGATCGATTCAACAAGGCGACCGACGAGTTGCTCTCGGTAATGCGCACAGAGTTTGATATCGTCAACGAACAGAAGCGGATGGCGGAAGACCCAGACCTCGATGCTTATTTGGCGAACCCGAGGAAGGTCAGTCGCAGGCACCGATGATTGAGGAATCCAAGCAAGATGGCCAACCTTCGCCAGCTCGTTAACCGTCGTAAGGCGGTTCGCAACATCCGCAAGATTACGCGGACGATGGAACTCATCGCCACCGCGCGCTTCAAGAAGGCCATGGACCGGGCTGCCGCGGCCGAGGCCTATACGCGCAAGATTGCGGAGATTGCGTCCGACCTGACCAGTGCCGGCGGCGAGGCTTCGCACCCTTTGCTCGCGGTTCGGCCTGTCGTGAAGCGTTCGTTGATTTTGGTCATCGGGTCCAATCGCGGCTTGTGCGGCGGCTACAACGGCGGCGTGTTGCGGAAAACTCTGGAACGCTTCCGTGAATTGAATGCGGCCGGAATCCCCTTCGATGCAGAGGCAGCCGGTAAGAAGCCGATCGGATTTCTGAAGTACCAGCGCATTCCCCGGTTGGCCGAGTACGTGCAGTTCGAGGACAAGCCTGCTTACGAACAGGTCGAACCGATTGCCGAGAAGTACATCCAGATGTTCGTCTCGGGCCAGGTCGATGAGGTTCAAGTGGCTTACGTGAAATTCCTGACCGCTTCTCGTCAGATGCCGGTGATCGAGACGTTGTTGCCGCTGACCGCGCTGACGCCTGGCGGAACGAAGGCTAAGCCGCAAGCGGCTGCGGCGGCTGTGGAGTATGAGTTTATCCCCAGTGCGGCCGAGATCCTGGACGCGATCGTTCCAGTTGCGTTCAAACAACGGCTATTCAAGTGCTTCCTCGATGCGGCCGTCAGCGAGCAAATTGCCCGCCGCGTCGCCATGAAGGCAGCCACCGAGAACGCGGCCGACCTGATTACGACGATCACGAGGCAGTACAACCGAGCCCGACAGGCTAAGATTACAAAGGAGATTTCGGAACTCATCGCGGGAGCGGAGGCGTTGAAATAACGGTCATGGGAACTCGGTTCAGGGACGTTGGAGGTCGTTGCGATGGCCACACCTGTGCGTTCTGGAATCGTGTACCGAAATGGAAACCCTACGCCAATGAACTTCACACCTCGGTTGAAGGACTGTGTTGCGGATCCACCATCACCTGCGTCTGAGCCAGGACTGTCGACTTTCGTTCAAGCGAGTGACGACGCGAGATCGCGACAGATGGAGGTGAATTTGGCGCTTTTACCGGCGAATTTGAGTGGTTTTGCGGATGATCCATCGTTGGGAGGAATAGCGGGCCATGTTTCGATCGCTCCGATAACGTTGGATGATAGTATTGACCATGCGGCCCTAAGCGAATGGGCTGCAAGTCGAGGTGGAAACCGATTGCATCGATTAACGATCGCCGTCATGAGGGCAGCTGGTTTTGAGGTCAGAGTAGACGATGCCGATTAGTCGTGCGAATTCCGAAGTGCCGGTCCCAGGCGCGGAGCAGAGCCGCCCAAGGATATATGCGCTTTACGGGGCCTTTCTTGTGTGTTCCGTGGTATCGTTGGCCGGGATTCTCGGTGCCTTGTTGTCGGAAGCCAGTAGCTTTCGTTGGATTGCATTGTCGGGGCAGATCGTCGGCGCTGTTTGTTTGATTGTGGTTTTGCGAATCTTTGCGAGAGCGAATGCTCAACCAAAGTTTGCTGATATCGAATGGGACACGGTTCAAGAACAGGCGATGTTCTCGATGCATCGAGTGATCCAAAGAGTTCGCGGGAAACATTTGGAATGCGTGACGAGGACCGGTCGGACGGATTCCGTGGCCAAAGATCAAGTATTCTTCTTTGCCACGTTCGCCGCCCCAGGAGAGCCGGATGACGCGGTCTGCCTTGGCGTGACGTACCGTTCGGCTGCGCAAGGCACACGCGCCGAGTGTCTAATCGATATCTCCGGCGAGATGTCGGGTAAGATCTGGGCGGAGTTGTCTGCAGAGCTAATCGAAGCAAGTACGAGCGAGACGGTTCGAGCCATTGCTTCGACATTGACTGCGACGGAACTGGTCGCAAATCGTGTTGAAGAAGCGATGGATGAATTGTTCGAGTCTGTTGGGGCAATCCGGTGATTACTGGAATGCGAGCGGAGGCGCTCAAGTAAGGAGTGGAATCATGAGAGAGTTACCACTGGAATTGGCAGCGTTGTCGAGCATCGAAAAGATTAATTTGATTTGTCTCCTGCTCCGAAGTTTGCCCTCGCAGGATCTTCCAGTCAGTGAGGTACTGTTGGTCGACTTGGAATTACGGGTCACAAGCGGGGACTTGAATCCGAGTGGAAAATCCCCTTGGTACATTGTGGGAACAGAATTGAAGGAGGCGCTCCGAATTCGTTCTTTCGCCAATGGCACATTGTGCAAAGCATGAATCAACTGATCCATCGTCGCCAACTCCGATTCGACAGCCTCGACCAGGTTGTTCGAGATGCGGAGACGCTGCTGGCGAAGGGTTACGACTAGGCTGGCACGTGAGACCTGGATCAGTGTTGTTCGCATTTGTCGGAGTGGCTGCGGTTTCCGGTTGATGGTTTTCCCAAATCACCGGCACCGATTCGGGCCATGCTTTGGATGATGCGGAAGACGATCGGTCGGAAGAAATTGCTGACGTATATCGGCACGAAAAGTTTTCCTCCAGGAAAGCCGACGATTCCGCAGACCGTGTTTTCAACTGGCGGAGATGCGACGAAGGCCGTGGGCGACTTGCGAACGAACGTCGAACGACTGAAGGCTCACGACGGGGCGATTGTACCCTCTCCCTTGTTCGGGCCGATGACCAAGGACGAAGCGGTTCAGATGCAACTCGTCCACTGTGCGCATCATCTGAGCTTTTTGATACCGAAGAGTAACTGAACATCACGCCGACCGAGTCGGCTTATTTCGGAGACGACATGGCTACTGCCGAAGCACTGAAGGGACATATCACCCAGGTCATCGGCTCGACGTTCGACGTCGAGTTCGACGGCGACAATCTGCCCGACATCTATAATGCCGTCACGATTAAGTCCGAGAACAAAGGCATTACGTTGAATCTTGTCGGGGAAGTGCAACAGCACCTCGGCGGCTCGCGCGTCCGCTGCGTTGCACTCGGCTCGACCGACGGATTGATGCGCGGAACCGAAGCAGTCGACACCGGCAAGCCCGTTCAGGTGCCAGTGGGCATGGAGACTCTGGGTCGCGTCTTTAACTTGCTCGGCCAACCGATTGACGGCCGTGGACCCGTTAAAACCACCGAGGTGCGCTCGATTCATGCGAAGCCCCCGAAGTTTTCGGACCTGACTCCGAAGTCGGAGATGCTCGAGACCGGCATCAAGGTCATCGACTTGCTCACGCCGCTGGCTCGCGGTGGCAAGGCCGGTCTGTTCGGCGGTGCCGGTCTGGGCAAGACCGTTATTCTCACCGAACTCATCGCTCGAATCGCCAAGGTGTATAAGGGCTACTCGGTCTTCGCCGGCGTGGGTGAACGAACTCGCGAGGGGAACGATCTTTGGCTGGAAATGCAGGAGACCAAGTCCGGCGTGGGTGCAGACGCCAAATCGGTTATCGACTCGACCGCCATGGTCTTCGGCCAGATGAACGAGCCCCCGGGTGCCCGTCTGCGGGTCGCTCTCTCCGCTCTGACGATGGCCGAGTGGTTCCGCGATACGACTGGTGCCGAGACGCTGCTGTTCGTCGATAACGTGTTCCGCTTCTCTCAGGCGGGCTCCGAAGTATCCGCCCTCCTGGGCCGTATGCCAAGCGCCGTGGGTTACCAGCCGACTCTCGCCACCGAAATGGGCGAGTTGCAAGAACGCATCACCTCGACATCTCGCGGGGCCATTACATCGGTGCAAGCCGTGTATGTACCTGCCGACGACCCGACCGACCCCGCCCCGGCCAACACGTTTCAACACTTGGACGCGTTCATCTATCTGGAACGTTCAATCTCCGAGAAGGGCATTTATCCCGCCGTCGATCCGCTGGCTTCCAACAGCCGTTTGCTCGACCCGGCCATCATCGGCGACCGCCACTTCGACATCGCTCGCCGCGTGCAAACGATTCTTCAGCGTAACAAGGAACTGCAGGACATCATCGCCATCCTTGGCGTCGAGGAATTGTCCGAAGATGATCGTCAAACCGTGTCCCGCGCTCGCCGAATCGAGCGGTTCCTGTCGCAGCCGTTCCTTGTGGCCGAGCCATTCACGGGCAAGCCAGGCAACGTGACCCCGCTGGCCGAGACGATCCGCAGCTTCGAAGAATTGTGCGACGGCAAATGGGACCACCTCCCGGAAAGTGCGTTCATGTACGTCGGTGTAATTGAAGAAGCGGCCGAACAGGCGAAGAGAATGGCTGAAGGCAAGTAACGACCACCAACCGTTTAGCGGTGCGACCAACGGTCGCACCGGGATTTAGGGTACATGGCCACCGATAAGAAACTCCAGTGCGTCGTCGTCACTCCCGAGAAGGCCATCTTCGATGAGCCGGCGGAGATGGTGATCCTACCGATGATCGACGGCGAACTGGGTGTTCAGCCTGGGCACTCGGCGCTCGTCGGCAAACTCGGCAAAGGCGAACTGCGCCTGAAGCTCGGCACCGAAACCAAGAAATGGCAGATCGAAGGGGGCTTCGCCCAGGTGCGAGGCGACGTGGTGACGGTCCTGACAACTCGCGTCAACTCTTAGTCAAAGTGAGCGGAGCGGCGTAAGCCGCCCGATGAAGTCGGCGTCTACCAGTTCACTGCACATGGCACCACATTAAGCTTCTCGTACACGACTTCCCGCGGCAAGTCCTAAGGCCGAGCAGGACTGTAGGAGCGAAACGGGCGACCGGGTTTAAGCAAAAGTGACCCCACTAGCCGATGCTTTGCTTGAACGCTGTAAGGAGCAAGAAGTCCTGAAAATCCATCGATTGGATCATCCCAACCGCGACCTGAGAATTCGGGCTGTGTCGCCTCCCAATCCCAGGGCCATCCCGGTACCTGAGGCATCCTCTCATTCGGCAGTACTTCTCGAGGCTTGATCCCGATGCGTTCCACGGGCGCTGGCTGGGTTGGGACGAACACTCCGTTGTGAATCGATGCATTTGGTGGGATTGGCTGAGATATTCCAGTCGCAAATGGAACGCCCATCGGGGTAAAGACCAGGTCTCCTGCCACCGCGGCACTCGGAACAAAGTTCAGCAAGCCATTCTGAATGTTCGACGACATCCGCTCGGACACAACACGTGGCATCACATCGAGCATAATCGAAACTGGCTTTGGAGTGGGCACTTCCCTCGGCTGAATCGCAATCTTCTCGCCTACCGCGATCCGCTCGCAAAAACTCTCGCACGCACCTACAACCTTTACTTCTATCGAATCAATGTCCTCATCATCCACCGCATAAGGAATCCGCGAAGGTGCCTTCCCATCTTCAAGAAAACTCGCCGGGTCGATGCCGCTCGGCGATTGCGGTTCGCGTATCGGTTCATAGGCGCTGGCGAGATCGATGACCTCGATCAATTTCGGCGGAAGTTCCTTCGGAGTCTCTGACACTCCGCTGTTCTGAGCCGTCTCGAACGGAGATTCTTTCGGCATTTCCGGGCGTCCGAAGTACCATGCGGCACCCCCTAGAAGGGCTGCACCAACCGCGAACCCAATCCATCGGTATGTCATCATTTTCTCCCGGCACGGCGCACTGGTTCAATCGATGGCCAGATACCCAAAGCTCCCTCTTTAGGCAATACGAGTGTTTCGCCCCTTGTTTCGCCGTAAGAGCCTGTTAGTATCTCCACTTATATCCCGCCTTCCCCGGAACCTCTCTCATGCCGTGGGCCGTCGCGTACACTCAAGACCTCAATCCCGCCTCGGCGATTACGGTCCTTGCTACTCTCGTCACCATCGTGCTCATGCTGGGAGCACTCACACTTCTCCATCGGAAAGTGTTGCCGGCCTGGCTCGGGCTCCTGGCTGCGATTTCGACACCCTTTTTCGGCTGGGCCATCGCGGCCACGATTGGCAACTCGGGGATGCCTGCTTTCTCCGAAACGCTGCATCGAGTCATCTCGACCATCATCGCGGCCGTTCCGGTGCTCGTGCTTTTCTACCTCCTTGTGAGTCGACGTTGGCTGGCCAGCGCAGCGGGTGCGGCAGGGGCTGTTGCCGCGATCCTGCTGGCGGGTCTGGTGTACGGCATGCCATTCGGGATGGCCGGTTGGGCGTTTGTCCACGGTGCGGTGTTCGGTCTGTTGCCCATCGGCTGGACCGTTTTCGCGGCGATGATGCTTTACAATCTCACCGTTGAAACCGGGCAGTTCACAATCATCCGTCGCTCGATCGCTGGACTCAGCGGCGATGCTCGTGTTCAGGCGATTCTGATCGGCTTCTGCTTCGGGGCGTTTCTGGAAGGCGCAGCCGGTGCTGGGTCGCCCGTGGCAATCTGTGGAGCCATGCTCGTCGGTCTCGGCGTACCGCCGATTCGTGCCGCCGTCATCTGCTTGCTCGCCAACACCTCGCCTGTCTGTTATGGCGGGCTCGGTGTGCCCATCCTGACCTTGTCGAGTGTCACCGGCATCGAGCCGGACAAAATCAGCGTGATGTGCGGACATCAACTTCCATTCCTGTCGTGCTTGATTCCACTGTACATGGTGAAGGTGATGTGCTCCTGGCGGCAGACGTTCGCAGTCTGGCCTGCGCTGGTTGTCGGCGGCGGATCGTTCGCGATATTTCAGTACACATTTGCGACGATGCACTCGTGGGGCCCGGGATTCCCCGTGCTATGGCCGATGACCGACATCGGCGGCGGAATCTTCTCGCTGATCACGTTGGCGGTGTTCCTGCGTTTTTGGAAGCCGAAGGAGGTTTGGCACTTCACCAAGGATTTACCGACCGGCCCGCGAGATCCGAAAGTGTCCGACGATCCGCATGCACGAGAGGCACAAGAGGTCGTTGCCAGCTTGATGGGAAATGGAAACAATGACTTGGCTGAAAAGCCACTCACCTTTCGAAGCGTCTCGCTGGCGTGGTCTCCGTGGGTCATCATGTCCATCTTGCTGCTGGCAGGTGGCGTTGCCCGGCAACAGGAGTCCGCAGGCAAGAAGCCGATCGACCTTGGCTTCGCCGATTCCTACTACGAGATCCCCGTGCCGACCTTGCACAAGGAAGTCGAACGGGCCCAGCGGTTGCAGAAACAAAATGCCACGGAAGACGAGAAGAAAGAAGCGGCCGTGTTCAAGCTCGCGTGGCTGACGGCTCCGGGCACGGCCGTGTTTCTCTCCGTGTTCGTGGCTGCCGCCGTCCTGAGAGTGCGTTGGGGGGCTGCGGTTCGAATTCTCCGCAAGACCATCATTCAAATGAAGGTGCCGATCCCAACCATCGCCTGCATGTTGGGATTAAGTTATGTCACGAAGTATGCCGGCATGGATGCGACGCTCGGCATTGCCTTCGCGGAAACGGGCGTGTTGTACCCGTTCTTCGGGGCCATGCTCGGCTGGCTCGGTTGCTTCCTCACCGGAACCGATGCCGGAAGTAATGCCCTGTTCGGCAGCCTACAGAAGATCACGGCCACGCAGGTCTACATGGATCACGGAGCAGGGGCGATGGCGAACCTGACGGAAAGCCAGGCCCAAACGCTCATCTGCACGGCCAACAGTACGGGGGGCGTCATGGGTAAAATGATCGACGCCCAGAGCATCTGCGTGGCGACGGCCGGCACGAATCAGATTGGCAAGGAGGCAGACATCTTCAAGCAAGTGATTTGGCACTCAGTCCTGCTGGCCTGCATCGTGGGGCTCATGACGATTGTGCAAGCGTATGTGTTCCCGTTCACAAAAATGGTTCCGCAGTAGCCCCCGAACCTCGGAGCCTCGTCCGGCGTCTTCCTGAAAAATGCATGTGGACTATTGATCGAATGCGAAAGCACCGATAACAATAGAGAAGCTAGCCCTTCTAGCTCAATTGGCAGAGCAGCTGACTCTTAATCAGCGGGTTTCAGGTTCGAGTCCTGAGAGGGGCACTTTCATTTCTGCCGGAATTTGCCTTTGCTGGCCGCAAAAGCCCGGTAACTTGTTCATTTTTTCAGATTGGGCACTTCGTTTAGCGTGTATGCCCCAGTCGGACGTACGAGTTTCTCGCTCTTCGTTGAACGCACTCCACTTGCTTCGATCATGTACACTCGATTTTTCACGAGCGGACTTGTCGTCAATTCCGCCGTGAGGCCATCGGCGGAAACCTCGACTCGTTCAACCTTCAAACCGGTACGATCCAACTCGGGCGAACCATAAGAGCCTGTGTACTCGTAGCGATAGTGCTCCAGTCGATAGGATGCGGGATCGCTCGCCGTTTTGGGATCGATGGGCGAAGTAAACACGATGCGAAAGCCACGTGGCTGCACGTGGATTGACTTCATCTCGAATGGAACTTGGCCCGTGTAGTCGATACGGAAGAGAGCCCCTCGATCGGGCTGGGCCATCCAGCCGGGCTCCGTGATGCCTCCTACGAATAGCTTGCCGCGTGGATCGAATGCCAGTGTCACCGGGCCTAAAAGACCTTTGCCCCAAAACGGGAAGCAGGCTCCCTGATAGACGCCATTCACTTTTTCGACGTTGGCCCGAATGATTGCGCCGCCGTACATGAGTTCCGCCATGAAAATCTGCCCTGCAAACGGTCCGAACTTTCCGCCTGTATTGTCGTATGCCACTCCGTTAATGGATCGCGCCCACGAGTATGGCACCCACACGGTCGCCTTTCCTGCGGGCTTGCTCGTGTGTTGAGGCTGGGAGCGATTCGGCCAGCCGTAGAATTTGCCCTGCTCAATGTGGCATAGCTTGTTCGCGGCCACCCAATCGCCTTGATTGTCCGTGAAGAAGACTTCGCCATCAGGGCCAGCACACCAGCCGAGAGCGTTGCGAAGCCCATAGGCGACTTCTTCCGGCGGCTTGCCGGGCTTCAGGCGAAGCACACCACCTGCACCGGGCATCTTCCCATCGGCATATGCGGCGTAGCCGAAGACGAAACGGCCCTCTTTGTCGCGAGCCAGGCCGTAGGCCATGTCGTAAGTGTCGGAGATGCCGTGTGGCAACGCGGCCACTCGTTCGAATTCGCGGGCCTGGCCCATGCTCTCCACGATCTTCGTCAGATTTCGGCGATGGAGAACATATAGCCCATCGTCTTCCGCGAGCATGGAGAGGGCATCTTGATAAAGTCCGTTGCCATATCGTTCGAAGCGAGCGTTCATGCCGTCGCCTGAAGGGTCTTTCAATGCGAAAAATTCGCCAGTCTTCATTGATGCCACAAAGACTTGACCGTCCTTCGGACGGACCGCAACGGCACTGGGCATCACGCGGTCTTCGCCGGAGACTGTCCTGGGGCGAGGATACGCAATTGCTTTGTAACCGGGGCGGACAAGCGAACCTTCTGGATCGTCTTTCAACACAGTCGGTGTTAGGTCCCATTTTGGGGCGGTCGCCTCCTTCGCGAGCACCATTTTGAATCGCAACGAAATCCGGCCTGCTTTGTCGGGCGAGATGCCAAATGTGTAGTCCCCATTGCTACGCGTTGCGACTCCCGATGCTTCCGAGTCTGCCGTTTGCTTGAATTGCAGGGGCTGCGACAACTTAATGGTGAAGCTGGCACCTTCCGGCAGCTTCGAGAAATCAATCCGTCTTTTCAGTTCTCGCCTCTGGATTGAAAGCTCATCGGTGTAAGTCAGAGAGTGTGCGCCAAACCGGACCTGCCAACGAACGCGGAAGCCGTGCTCGATTAAGTTGTAGCCGAGTAGCAGGCGTTCGCTCATCGGTTCGCGTTTGTCGCCGATCGAGAGAAGTATTTCGGATGATTTGACGAGTTCTGTCAACTCACCATCCGCAATGAACTGGCGAGTACGCCCCTGTACGTTCCGTAGGATTCGACCCGCGTTGAAAATGTGGGTCGGACTGCCCGTCGCCAAATTGTAGACCAGCAGGTCATTCGTCGATGTGAGCAGCGAGATCGACTCAATCGGCTTGTTCTCCACGCGAATCGGAATCTGAGCAACCAGCACCTCCCCTGTCGCCGGCGCATCAATCGGCAACGGCGGCGGCGGCTTCGGGCTCGGTGCATCTTTCCCTAATGCGAAGTACGCCCAGAGGGCTTCTTTCTGCTTCGCGGCATCCCCATCCAAAACATTCGTCAACGTAGCAGGCCTGCCATGTGCAAACACACTCGGCATCGGCGTGCCGGGATAATAGCGCAGTGGTGCTTCGAGAAAACGATCGACCCATTCTCGCCGTAGCCGGCCCGAGGTTTTCGTGAGGTCGGGCCCGCTGACACCGGGGTCCGTGACCGCGAGATGATTGCCGTTCCAGACGTGGCACGACACGCAACCGTACCCTTGAAAACCGGCCAGGCGCGCCCCGTGCAGGGTGCCAAGCGTTGGATCACTGACGACTGCCTTCGGGGGATCGCTCTCAGAAATCAATTCGCCATCCGCCTCCGCGAGAGCTTGAATCAGCACGTCCGCATCGTGGCCGTAGGCCGGCATGCGATAGCTATAGCGCGAGTCCTTCAGGCCGGGGTTTCCTTCACGCACCGTGGTCGCGAGATAACTGCGCGTGAGCTTCTGATGGGGGTTCGTCAGCCGTGGCGTGCGTTGAAAGGGCAATTCTTGCAGGAACGCTCCGCCGAGTTTGCTTCCCGCTTCCTCGATCGGCGGCGAACGGTCGCTATCCCGCTGATGGCACTGCATACAACCAGCATGGGCCAGTCGATTCTGTCTCGAAGTAAAAGGTGAATCGTGCTTCTCGCTTTTGGCGACGGCTAGGTAGGCTTGGAGTTCCCTTCTGGTTTCAACAGCCAGTGTGAAACGCGGTCCCGATTTCTCGGCAAGACATCCTACATCGCTCTTTTGAATCGGCAAGTCGAGGGGGCGAGAGTCGCCGAGACCGGTGTGGCAGGACGCGCAGCCCTTATCACGAAGGAGTGTCTCTGCCGCGGATTTCGCATCTCTCGCACCCAGACGCTTAGCGGTCGCCTGGATTTCGTCCACGGTTGGCGGATCGATTTTCGGCACCTCGCTAGGTTTCGACCAGAGCAAAAGATAAGCGGAGATGTCGCGTGCCTGTTCGGGCGTCACCGGCAACCTCGGCATTCGTCCGTCCGGATAACGGCCGTGCGGGTTGCCCAGAAACACCGCCAGGTCGGTCGCGGCGAAGCGGTCCGCTAATGTCTCGAACGCTGAGCGATTCAGTTCCTTCTGATCGGCCCGATCAATGTCGGGAACAAAATGGCATGCAGCACAACCGAGGTTGAGAAACGCCAATCTTCCGCGGCGATGTTCGCCTTTCGGCACTTCGCGCGCGATTTTGCTCTGGCTACCCGAAAGCTGATCGGCCACGATCCATCGTTCGACGAACCCATCACGATTGCTCGCGAAGAGTGCCGGCATTCGGGCAGCGGAGCGGACCTTGGCAGGCTCAGCCAGCCAATGCATCATCCAGTCGCGGCCGACGCGTTTGCCGATGTCCGCGAGCGAGGGACCAGGAGGCGGGTCATCAACTGCGGGCAGCGAGGACGCATGACAGCGGGCGCAGCCGAGTTTTCCGGCAACTTGCTTGCCTCGTGCCGCGAGATCATCCTGCTTGGCCGCTGGCGTCAACTCGCTGACGATGTGCCCTAGTCGCCAGGCGGGAAGCGGTTCGCTTGCGAACCCCGGCCCGGCCCACCAGATTTGCAACCGGGCCGGCACATCGGCGAGCGAGCGATAGCGAATCGAAACGCGGTATTCGCCCGCCGGACGTTCGATGGTCGCCTTCGCGTTCAGCCGCGTGGTTTCGATTGTTCCTCTGCCTTCAAGAACGACAACGCCATCGACGGTCATCACGATTTCGCCGCCGACGAATGCCGAGAACGATAGAGGGCCTGAATCCCGAATCGAGATGACGCCAGCGTAGATGACCTCAAACGGTCCTGCCGGCAATCGTGGGTGGGGACTGGAACGGCCTAAAGTGAACGCGGGCTTTGGATCAATGCGCGAAGCCTTCGCCTTCTCGTCCGCGAGCGAGCGATATTCAGCGAGTAGGCCAGGACGCAGGTCATCCGGTTCAAGTTCGAGCCGGCCATCCGCGGCCGGAAGGCTGAGTATGATCATTGAGAAGAGAGTCACGCCATGCATTCGGAAAACCTCCAAGGCATCCGTGATGTTATGCGAGTCTGGCGGAAGGTTGGCTCACTTTGTGACGGATTCGGGTATTCTGAAGAATGCCTCTCACGCAAGGTGCAACCATGTCGAGCCGATTCACTCTCAGTGCCGCGATTCTGCAATTGGTTGTGTTCCCACTATTGGCAGAGGTCACGCCGACGATCCCGACCGAGACTCCTGCCGAAGCCAAGTTGCGACACGAACGCGTGGCCGAGCGGAGAAAAGGCACCGACATCATTTGCCATCGCGGGGCTTCCGAGTTTGCCCACGAGAACACGCTGGAAGCGTTTCGAGCCACGTTCGAACTCGGCGGCGACGGCAACGAGATCGACATTCGCATCACCAAAGACGGAGTGCTCGTCTGCTTCCACGACGACATGCTCGATCGCATTCTGCAAGCTTATGGGGATGTCAGCGAGCACAAATGGAATGACCTCAAGCCTGACCGTTTCCGTACACCTGGTCGATTCGGCAACCAGTGCAAAATCCCGACTCTGGTTGAAGTATTCGAGCTACATCGCAGGCACGCTGGTTTGTTGCATCTGGACATCAAACGGCCCAAACTAGACGAGGACATCGCCAACCTGCTGACGAAGATGGACATGTGGGATCACGTCGGCTACTGCAACTCCGAGACGGGGGGCGTGATTCTGAGGGATCCCCGCTACAAGCCACGACGCTACAAGGGTGGCCTTTACCTTGATCACGGCGAGGTCTTTCCCGAAGCCATAGAGGCGATGGTGAAGAAGCCCGGCGATGGTGTCATTGTCGATGACCCACGAGGTGTGGCCGTCTCCCTCGGTCGAAAGCTTCGAAAGCTGTCAACGGAGTCGGTCGACAGAACCTTTAGGACAATAACCATCGGACGCCAACTACTTGTAAATGAATCGCACTGGATCGGCGTTCTGAACATTGCGGCCGATTGGGACCGAGTTGCAGAATCAGCAAAAGATCGCGAGGCGTCGGACTGGCACATTCGCCAGCGAGCCGAGGCCGCTGACGAATTGCTAGACCCAGGAGCAAAATCAAAGCAAGCATTCGCCGCCCTCGAAGAACGAGTCCGCAAACGAAGTCTGCACAAGGACTGGATGTGGCACGGTCTCGACGGCGAAAAATCGCTCCGCACTTTGATTCTGTTGAACGCACCGAACGCGGTTGAACTGTCTCGCTTCGTGCTCTGGCGAGACGACCCCGCCCTTGATCCTGTAGTCAATCCGATGTTCAAGAACCCGCGCTCGTGGACCGATTGGCGGCAGAAGACGATCGTCTTCCCGACTCTGGCCGAACTGCCTGGTGCCGCGACCGAGAAGTTGTGTCGCGATTATCTGGCCCTGTCGGACGACGAGGCGAAGAAAATCGGTCCTCCACAATTCGAGCAAGCGGGTCGCACTCTGTTGGCTGTCAGTCCGAAAACGGAGACGGCCCTGGAGTTGATGAAGCATCGGCTGCAAGTCGTTCGTGGCCGGGCGATCTTGGATTGCTTGAAGAAGGCAAAGGAACCCTGGGGGAGGGAAGCACTTGAGAAAGCTGCCCCTCATGCGTTGAAGTATCTGCCACCGGAATGAATCGGGTCGTATCCTGTATAGGGTTGCCCTCCCCCGCTCTCCGGAATCCGACATGGACGAACCCTCCGCTCCTGTCCGCAAGCCGGTCTCGTCGGTCAAAGACCTTGAGATCAAGGACGCCCAGCTCATCTTTCCCGCCGTATGGGCGGATTTGCTCGGAAAGCATGGCAAGGAACGTCTACAGTTCCCTCGTGAGTTCATCTGGCTCGGCGGCGCTCCAGGTGCCGGTAAGGGTACGAATACTCCCTTCATTGCCGAGGCTCGCGGCATCACGGCTCCGCCCATCGTCATCAGCGGATTGTTGACCAGCCCGCAGGCCATCAAGATCAAGAATGCCGGCCAAATGGTGGGAGACCGCGAAGTGATCGGCCTCTTGCTGGAAGAATTGTTGGACCCACGCTATTACGACGGCGTGATTGTCGATGGTTTCCCACGGACGAAAGTGCAAGCCCAGTGCTTGAAGCTCTTCAGCGACAAGATGCTTGAACTCCATAAGGAATTCCGCGCGACCCCTTCAGCCAAGCATTTTTGCAAGCCGATGTTCCGCATTGCACTCCTGTTCGTCGACGAAGACGTTAGCGTGCAACGTCAATTGAAACGTGGTCGAGAAATCCTGGAGTTCAATCGCCAGGTGCGTGAAACGGGTGTCGGCCAACTTAAAGAGAAGCGAGAAACCGATATCGACCCAGCCCTTTGCCGTAGCCGCTATCAGACTTTCAAGGAGAACACGTTCGAAGCACTGCAATCGCTTCGCAAAGATTTCCACTTCTACTTCATCGACGCGGAAGGGGAATTGCCGGAAGTCCAGCGGAATATTGTCCGCGAGTTCACCTATCAAAGTTCGCTTGAATTGAGCCAAGCGACTTTCGATTTGATCCACGATATTCCCTTGGCCGCCCAGCTCGCTCGACACGCGCGCCAGGAACTGGTGGAACGTCTCGATGGATACACGGAAGACCACCGTCCACTCTTCGAGAAAGTGATCAAACTGGTTGAAGGGAAAATGATACCCATCGTGCAAGCGCATTCGATTTCGGGACGGGCCAGGATCAATAGCGAACACGAACTGCTGGACGATCCATTGGCCTTGAAAATGTTGATCGACATTCTTTCGGAACGTGGATTTCACGCGTCCGTGGACGTGCATCGCATGGACGTCCCCGAACGCGTCGATTTGACTACCGGTTGTATTCAGTGCCGAACGAAGAAAGTGTTCCGAATCGAAATCAAGTTCCCGCATTCGGACATTCGACGCGGGCACTGATAGTAGTCCGCACACTCCGTGTGCGGACCTTCCTGCCTCACTTAATTCGACTTGGGCTTGCCGGCAGCGATATCGGCACACGGAGAGGCTGTTAATATTTGCGGCACATTGTGGAGGTTCGCTCCGCGAACGTGAGGCTTCCACCCAAAGTACGCTGTTTATCGGGGTTTGGTCTGCCTTTCCGTCCGCGGAGCGAACGACCACAATAGTCGATGACACATATGCACACGCTCGGAATGTGCCGCCGACTACTATGCCCGCGAAGCAACAGTTTTTCTTGGCGAATTCGGACGAGTTGCGGCCGCCGCCCAAGGCCGATTCCAGTCGGATTGTTCCAGCATGTCGGCAAATTCAGCGAGCGACGACACAACAAGATCTGGTCGATACGCGTAGTTTTTCAGGTCTTCCTGACGGGTGCCGCCGCTGAGCACGAGCACCGTTCGGAAGCCGAGTTGCACTCCGCCTAAGATGTCGGTTTCCATCGTGTCGCCGATCATGGTTGTCTCGGCCGTGGTCAGTCCGAGTTCCTTGCGAGCGGCTCGCATCATGACCGGGCTGGGCTTGCCGACGCTAAAGGCTTTCACGCCGGTGGCGGTTTCGAGCATGGCGACCATCGCACCGCACCCGGGTCGGACGCTGCCATTCTGGGTTGGACAACTCGGGTCAGGATTGGTGGCGACCAGCTTCGCCCCCGCGACGATCATGCGAACTGCCGCTTCAACCATTTCCAAGTTGAATGTCCGCCCTTCGCCGACGACCACGTAATCCGGGTCGTGATCGACGACCGCGTAACCGTTCTGATGTAGAGCGGTCAACAGCCCGCCTTCGCCGATGACGAACGCGGTGCCATTTGGTTTTTGGGCGGCCAGAAACCGGGCGGTGGCCATGGCACACGTGAAGACATGTTCATCCTCAACTTCGATACCCATGCGAGCAAGTTTGGCGACGACATCGCGGCGTGTTCGTTGACTATTGTTTGTCAGAAACATGAAAGGAATATCGCGGACCCGAAGTTCGCGGATGAATTGATCCGCACCAGGAATTAATTCGCTACCCCGGTATAGCACGCCATCCATGTCGATCAGGTAACCGTGCTTCATAACAAACTCCTCTCTCTGTGCCCGTCGGTGAGGTGTGTGTTCAAAAAAAACCACCCGGAACGCTAGCTGCCTCTCCCGCAGCCAGTGAATCCGGGTGGTTTTTGACGAGAGCCGACGCAACCGACAAATGAACCTGCCTCTCCCAACAGTCCACTCACTCGATCCGACGTCGATTCTCGCTGAAAGTGTATTAAGCAGACCGTGTGCCAAAGCTTCCTGCCACCCGGGCAAAGCGACGCAAAGCCTTAATTCATAGGCTTTTTCGCGGATGCGTGAAAGATTCAAGTGGATGCCGATGAATAGACCACGACACTTTGGCGGGCACGGACTGCAAACGAAACTCGCACGAAGCTGGCTCGCTTTAACAAAAGTAGCGGTCGTCCGGCACAGGCCGTGGGAGCGATGCCTTCGTTGGCAGGCTGAGGCAAGACTTCTACTTCAGAAAGCCCTGATACCGCAACCATGTGGTACAGGTTTGCGTCCACGCGTCCGACGGTCTGTCCACTTTGCGAACGCCGAAGTCGTGAGCGGTCTTCGCATAGATGTGCAATTCCGCTGATACGCCGGCACGCTTGAGGGCTCGGTACATGACCACACTGTGTTCTGGGTTGCTGATGAGGTCGGCCGTTCCAATTCCGCAAGCTTCGGAAATAGGCTAATGTTCGAGGCCTGGGATGCTCTGCGCCCGCGGCTTCATGTGCCTTCGGCAAACGAGTGAACTAAGTTCTTGTCCAACATCGACTTACTTGCCGATGCGTGTATGATTCCAACATCTCATTGAAGCAGACCGCCGGCCTTCTCTTCAGTCACTCCCCACGACTACAGCTACAGCCGCTCCGGAAGCGAGACACCCATGAACATCCCTACCGAGCCAATCGGAAGCATTCCGCGGCCCCACGCATTGATCGAGGCGATCGCAGCGGGAGACGGAACGGATCCGAAGCTGGATCACCACTACGACGAGGCGATCCGGGACACGATTGCGCGGTTCGAAGCTACCGGGTCGCCGGTCATCACTGATGGTGAGCAGCGGAAGTATCACAATTTCTGGACTTATTGTGTTCACGGAATGCCGAACACCCTTCCAGACGGGTTCAAAATTCCATTCGCGGCCGGTCACACTCGTCGAATGCCCCGGCTAACCGCTGGGCCATTTCGCTATCAACGGAAGGCCGATAGTTACCTGGAAGTGGCGCTCCGATATGCACATGTTCCCGTGAAGCAGGCGGTCATTTCGCCTTCAGCCCTCAGCCTCATGTACCCGCCCGACGAACTCCCCAATTATCCTCGTGCGAAATTCATCGAAGACTTGCTGAGCGAGCACGAGGCGGAGGTACGAGCATGTCTTCGAAAAGGGGCTCACAAGGTCCAAATCGACTTCACGGAAGGCCGGCTAGCCATCAAGGTCGATCCCTCCGGCAGCCTCTTGAACAGCTTTATTGATCTGAACAACCGGGCACTCTCGCGGTTCTCCGCCGAAGACCGCCAACGAATCGGTGTGCATACTTGCCCCGGCGGCGACCGCGACTCGACCCACAGTGCCGATGTCGATTACGCTGATCTGTTGCCGAGCCTGCTTCAACTCAAAGTAGAAAGTTTCTATGTCGCTCTGGCTGGCGAGAAGGATCGAATCCGTGTATTGAAGATCATCCGCGATCACTTGAGGCCGGAGCACCGAATATTTGTCGGCGTCGTAGCGCCAATCGACCCTCACGTCGAGACTCCCGAGGAGGTCAGAGACCGAACCCTTGAGGCGGCCGATTACATTCCGGTCGCGCAACTGGGGACGACCGACGACTGCGGATTCTCGCCATTTTGTGACGACACATCGACGACCCGCGACACGGCATTTGCGAAGATCCGGGCTCGGGTGCTGGGCACGAAGCTGGCAGAGGAAGCTCTCGCCGGGCGATGATCGGAGCAGTTTGCATCTTGCAGCGCCGGGTCCCACTCGTCCTTATGGCCGCTGGCTTCTCGCCTAACCGAAACCAGCGTCGACCAATATAGCAGACGTTACCCGTTCTACTCTCAGGCCCAGCATCGCGTGGTTGTTGAATGCCTGACACTTCGATTAGTCTGCTCGACAGAATTACTCAACAGCCGGACGCCGAGGCCTGGAATCAACTGGCCGAACTCTACACTCTCGTGCTTCGAAGCTGGCTGCGACGTTACGACGTGCTTGCTCCAGCCGACGTGGATGATCTGGTGCAGGACGTGCTCCTGACCGTGTCCAAGGAACTGCCGCGATTCCAGCATTCCGGCCGACCCGGTGCGTTCCGCGCGTGGTTGAAGTCGATCCTTGTCAATCGCCTACGGCATTTCTGGCGGTCGCGACAGAATCGCGCGGTCGCGGTTGGTGGCAGCGATTTTCTGGACCTGCTGAAGCAACTTCATGACGAGGGCACGCCAGTCAGCCAACTCTGGGACGAGGAACACGACCGGCAGTTGATTCGCCGGCTGCTTGAGATAGTCGAACCGCGATTTGCGCCGCCGACGTGGCAAGCGTTCCGGCTACAGGTGCTCGAGGGTTTGCCCGCTGAAACGGTAGCCTCCGAACTGAAAATGCCCCTCCACTCGGTCTACGCGGCCAAGTCACGCGTGCTTCAGGCAATGCGTGCTTTGGCAGAGAAGCTCGTCATTTAGTGATTTTTCCGATTTTTGCTGTCAGGAATCCCGAGTCTCTGCACTCTTAATGGTGCCCCTTTCCACGAGGCCATGCCGTGCCAGCGAACCAGGCCGAACATCCGGGCGTCGAGCAGTTGAGCGGATTCGTTCTCGGAAAGCTCGAACCAGCCCAGATCGATGTCATCGAGCATCACCTATCGGGATGCGAGCCGTGCTGCGCGACACTGAAGCAGTTTCAGCAAGACACCTTCGTCAGCCTCGTGCGGGACGTCGGCCGCCCGCGCGCCCAGGATCCGGTCGGCGTGACTTTGACGTTGGCCACCCCAACGACAGACACCGTCGGTGAAGGCGGGTCGTTCGCCGTTCCGACCGAGCTTGCCAATCACCCACGCTATCGCGTGCTGGAATTGCTGGGCAGCGGTGGAATGGGCGCGGTATATCGAGCCGAACATCGTTTAATGCAACGCTCGGTCGCATTGAAGATTATCAATCCGCGTCTCGTTGCCAGCGAGTCGGCCGTCGAGCGATTTCGTCGCGAAATTCAGGCGGCCGCCCGGCTGCAGCATCAAAACATCGTAACGGCCTTCGATGCGGAGCAGGCCGGAGACGTCCACTTCTTCGTGATGGAGTACGTCAAAGGGACCGACCTGCAGAAACTACTGGACGAGCGTGGGCTGCTGCCGGTGGCCGAGGCCTGCGAGTACATCCGTCAGGCCGCGGTCGGCTTGCAACACGCCCATGAGAACGGCATGGTTCATCGCGACATCAAGCCCCACAACCTGGTCGTCGTGACGGCTCGCGGAGTCGATAGTCAATCGTCGCTCTCCGTTGGCGTGCCTCAAGTCAAGATTCTCGATTTCGGACTGGCGTCTCTCGCCAGCATGGGCGCGTTGCCGGATGGCGACATGGCCGACGAGTCGAACGCGGATTTAACCCATGTGGGTACGATGATGGGTACGCCGGACTACATGGCCCCCGAGCAGGGCCGCGACGCCCACTCCGCCGACATTCGCGCTGACATCTACAGCCTCGGCTGCACCCTCTACACACTGCTTGCCGGCAAGGTTCCATTCCCGGGCGGCACGGTGTTGGAGAAGGTCAAAGCCCATGCCGAGCGCACGCCTCGGCCGATCGCGGAAGTTCGCCAGGACTTGCCGCAAGGACTGGCTCACATGCTCGATCGAATGATGGCCAAGAACCCAGCCCAGCGTTTTCAAACCCCAGCGGAAGTCGCGTCCGCACTGGCTTCGTTTTCTTCACCAGCGGTTCCGAGCCGCCGTACCCGTCGACGCAACTTGATCCTGGCAGTTGCGGCCGCAGCCGTGATTCTCTTCGGCATCATCTATGTGACTACCAACAAGGGCAGCTTGGTCATCGATTCATCGGTAGACGACGTCCAGATCGTGGTAACCAAGGGAGGTAACGAGGTTAAAGTCATCGATCTCAAGGGCGGTACGACAGTCAAGCGTTTGCCATCCGGCGAATACTCCGTTCGGCTGAAAGGCGAACGGAGCGACGTCACCCTTGACAAAGACGGCTTCAAGATCACACGCGGAGGCCAGGAAATCATCCGCGTGAAAGAGGTTGCCAGGATTGAGCCTGTCGTCCGAGTGGCGAAACCCCGCCGCAAGCTGATGCCGACTGACGAGATTGCGCCGGCACATCGCAAGGCAATCGACAAGGGCCTTGAGTATCTCGTCAAATCCCAGACGAAGGATGGCTATTGGGGAGCAAATGGCGGCAGTTATCGAGTTTCGATGACGGCCTTGTCTGCGATGGCCCTTTTGATGGAAGGTAGCACGATCGATTCAGGCCCCTATGCCGAATCCATTCGCAAGGCGGTGGACTGGCTAATGTCCAAGAGTCAGCCCAGCGGGTTGTTGGTCGATCTGAGCGACCCGTCTGAGACATCGCGATACTTCTTCGGGCACGGCTACACCATGATGTTCTTGGCAACCGTGTACAGTCAACTCGAAGAGGGCGAGCGGCGAGCCCAATTGCAAAAGCTCCTGACCAAGGCAGTCGAGTTCACCGCCGGCGCGACAACGAAGCTTGGTGGCTGGGGCTATGTGACCGCCAAGGAAGGGGGCGATTTCGACGAAAGCGCCACTTCGATCGTTCAACTTCAGGCTCTGCGTGCCGCACGAAACGCAGGCATCGTTGTTCCGCGAAAGCTCCTGGATGCCAATTTCCTTCGCAAATGCACCAGCCCAACAGGCGGGGTCGTTTACAGCATCGCACAGGCGAATGGAGGAGAACGGCCGCCCCTCACGGCTGCTGCTCTGAGTGCGAGTGACCTCGACTCTGAACTGACGAAGAGGTGGCTCAAGGCCTGCCAGCGGACGCTCCCATTAACCGACGAGGGACGACTTGGCCATGATGTGTTCACGCACTACTACTATTCCCAGGCACTTTACCAGTTGGGAGAGAAGGGCTACGAAAAGCTGTTCCCGGAGTCAAAACCGGCCGAGCGGCTGACGTGGTCGAAGTATCGCGAGGCCAACTTCGACGACATCGTCAAGCGTCAGTCCGCGGACGGTAGTTGGGTTGATGCTTCATTCGGGGCGACATACGCCACGGCTTGCAACTTGACGATCCTGCAACTCGACAACGCCGCCGTGCCAATTTACCAGCGGTAGTAGAACTGCGGATTCAAAGACGACGAGCCCAATCACTCCGTCACGGATTCATTGCGCGGTCGAGCGTTGAACTCCAGCGTGACGGAGTGAATGCGAATCGCGGCTCGATGCGGCTCATTCTTGGCGAGCGTGAGTGAGCCGGCGATTTTCTTCGCGATTTCGACGGCGACACCGAGGCCGTTGCCGATCGAGAAATTGGCACCCGGTACCGTCGAGCCGAGGAAACGGTCCACCTTGAAGGATTCCGTCTTTCCGAAAGTGGGCCGAAATTCCGCGGATGCCAGTTCATCCACTCCGCTGGGATCCTTGTTCGTGTCTCGAAAACGAAACAGGATTAACCGACATGTGAAGTTGCCCAGGAAGGTCTTGTCGAATTCTTCTTGCGACGAACCCTCGCCGTTGGCCTTGATTGTGAACGTGTATTGCCCGGCACGCGCGTTGCGAATTTCCTGAGCGAGAACACACCGTGCTCCCGCTTCGACGATCGAACCCGTCTTTGGATCATCGAGACCATAGCCGACGACCAGGCCAGTGGGTTCCTTCCGGCCGGCGAATGTTGCGGTGCCTTGCTTGCTCCAAATCGGATGTGCTCGCCAGCCCTTGTCTCGCGATGCTGGGACTGGCGGAACGAGCGGCAGGCTCGACTTGAAGTCCGTGTCCAAAAGCAGCGTGGCATCGAACGGAGGAACGAGGGCCAGGTCGCCTTCGGGCTGGCAACGTGCCGCGGTCGCCGGTGAATTTCCGAGGGCGGCCGCGATCGGCTCTCCCTTGGTGATCGGGTGTGGCCGCTTTGCCTTGTCGATAAACATCGCGTTCGGGTCGATGCCGAGCAAGTGGTAGATCGTGGCCGTTAGGTCGCCGCCGCGAATCGGATCGGTGGCGGGATAGGCCCCGATCTTGTCGCTCGCACCGATGACCTGGCCCCCGCGAATCCCGGCTCCCGCCAGAGCCATGCTGAAGACGTGGCCCCAGTGGTCACGGCCGCCTTGCTTGTTGATCCGAGGCGTCCGGCCGAATTCACCGATGACAACGACTAGCGTTTCGTCCAACAGGCCCCGGTCGGTCAGATCATCCATCAACGCGGCAAACGAGACATCGAACTGTGGGCAGAGGCAATCTTGCAGCCGGTCGGCATTTTGTGCGTGAGTGTCCCACATCGGGTTATCCACGGCCGAATCGCCCGGATCACGCGACCAGTTCACATGGACTAGCCGCACGCCGGCTTCGATCAGTCGCCGACCAAGCAGCACCGATTGGCCCCACGTCGATCGACCGTAGCGATCGCGAGTTCGATCGGATTCTTTGCCAAGATCGAACGCCGCTCGCGCGGCCCCCGAGGTCACCAGGTCGAAGGCGTGATGCGAGAGTCGATCCCAAGCCTCGACGGTTCCGTCGCGTCCCAGCTTGTCGAAATGCCCGTCAATCTGGTGGAGGAGATCCCGGCGACGATCGACGCGGAGTTTCGTGATCTCGCCAGTAAGCCCCAGGCCTTCGATGTGGTAATTGGGCAGGGCCGGGTCGCCGACAAATCGTTCCGGCTCCCACATTTTCCCGAGAAAACCTGCGGTCTGCCCGGCAGGGGTCACGTTATCGTTAAGCCGCATCATGTCGGGAACCCAGACCGACGTGAGCGCGGGGAACTTTTCGCTCGGCTTCAGCATCTTGACGACCGAGCCGAAATAGGGCCAGTCAGTCGGCTTGATCTGCCGGGCACTCCCGGGCCCATAAGGATAGCCCGTCAGTAGCCAGTAACCGCTCACGTCGTGATTGTCATCCCGCGTCGACAACGACCGAACTACAGCCAGCTTGTCGGCATACCGGGCCGTACGCGGAAGCAATTCGCAAAACCGAATTCCCGGCACATTCGTCGCAATCGGTTTAAACGGGCCGCGAATATCAGCGGGAGCATCCGGCTTTGGATCGAACGTCTCGTGCTGAGGCGGGCCACCTTGTAGCCAGAGGTAAATAATGTTCTTGGCTTTGCCAAAGGTGGAGCCCAGGTCGCTTGCCAACCTTGGCGTTGTGCCGATTTGGGTCTCGCCGGCGTGCAAGATGTCTGTTAACGATACACCGACCGCACTCAGGGAGCCCACGCGCAGCCATTCTCTGCGTGAGACATCACCCGCGAAAGTTCGGACCGCATCGGTCATGGAGAGCATTGGAAATCCGCCATACATTTCCTCACTTGCAAGTCTAACGCGCCACCAGTCGCGTGTCGAAAATTCCCCACAAACGGCGAGGTTGCGATGGTAATTCTTACAATTCTTTCGGCACAGACTTTGCTTCTGTTTATTCGGGCGCAAAGGGCCTCGACAGTTGCGTCCAGTAGATAAGAAGCGTTAGGAAAACGAAACCCAAACAGAGGTAAGCAAGATGCTTGACCAATTCACAACTTCGATCTCATACGTCGGCCTTGGCCTTGGAATTGTTGCCGTAGTATGCCTCCTGGAGTCTCTGCTCCGAGGACTCACGAATCGCTATGGCACGCCTCAGCTTCAACGATAGTGAATCGCAAAAATGAAGCGTCCTTGAAACGACATTCTCCGGATTGGCGATCGCCTCGCTAATCAGGGGAATGGCGTTCCACGATGAAATGATGGGTTGACGCCGATCTAACCGAATTTTCTACCACCGCCTGTTCTAACCGCATCCAACTCGGCCAGCAGTTTCATTAGCATCTGCGGCTCCACCGGCTTGACCATGTGGCGGTCGAATCCGGCGTCTTCCGACTTCTGCTTGTCACTGTCTTGCCCCCATCCCGACACGGCGATCAGGATCATATTTTTGTCCCACGCACATTCCTTCATTTTGCGGCAAGCTTCGTAGCCATTCAGCTTCGGCAAGCCAATGTCGCATAATACCACGTGTGGTCGAAACTCCTCTGCCATTCGAACTGCTTCTTCTCCGTCGTAGCCGAGGCAAACGTTGTTTCCCATCATTTTGAGCAGCATGGCCAGACTCTCGGCGGCATCGCGGTTGTCATCCACCACCAGGATGCGGAGTTCAGAGTTCGGTATGCCCTCGTCGACGACAGTGGTCCTCCGAGCGTAGGTCCGCTCCACGACAATCGGCAGGCGAACTACGAACTCGCTACCTCTGCCTGGCCCGTCGCTGTAGGCTTCAACACGCCCGCCGTGCATTTCGACTAGTCGCTTCACCAGCGACAAGCCAATACCCAGTCCGCCTTGCGAACGGGACAAGGCCCCCTCGACCTGGGAAAACATCTCGAATATGGTCTGGAGATTGGAGGGAGGGATGCCGATGCCAGAGTCCTTGACGGTTACCACGACGTCGCTGCCCTGCCGCTCCGCACGCAGATTTATGCGACCGCCCTTTTCGCTATACTTCGCGGCGTTGGTGAGCAGGTTCAGAAACACCTGAGACAACCGGACCATATCGCCATCCACGATCACCGGCTCGGGCGGTAGCGTCACCGTTAGTTCGTGGCCCTGCTCATCGATTAGCGGGCGGCCTGCTTCGATGGCTCCTTGCAAGGCAGTTGCCAGTTCGACATGTTCCTTGCGGAGTTCGATCTTGCCCCGGCTGATGCGGCTCATATCCATCAGGTCGTCGATGAGCCGGATCATGTGCAGTGCTTGGCGGTCGATCATGTCCCGCGCCCACTCGACCTCGGGTGTCGCCGCGGGTTTCATCTGGAGCAATCTCACGGCGTTCCGTATCGGCGCCAGCGGATTGCGAAGCTCGTGGGCCAAGGTGGCCAGGAACTCGTCCTTGCGCCGGTCCGCTTCCCGCAGTGCCTCGGTGCGTTCCAGCACACGCTGCTCGAGGTTTTCGTTCAATTCGCGCAATTGCTCCTCGGCCCGGCGGCGCTCGGTCACTTCGGCGAGGAGGGCACGATTGGCCAACTCAACCTCGCGGCTCTTGCGGTGCAGTTCGGCGAACACGGCAACCTTCGACCGAAGAATGTCCGGGTTCACCGGTTTGTGCAGGTAGTCCACCGCCCCGGTGTAATAACCGGCGAGCACGTGTTGGTCTTCGTTGAAGTAGGCAGTGAGAAAGATGATCGGTACTCGGGCGGTCTTCTTTCGCTCCTTAATCATCTTGGCCAGTTCCAAGCCGGTCATGCCCGGCATGCGAATGTCAAGAATGAGCAGGGCAAATTCCTCAATGACCAGCGCGAGCAGGGCTTGATCGGCGGATTCGGCCCGGATCAGCCGGTAGCCCGGATCATCCAGGACGGTTTCGAGCACGGTGAGGTTTTTCGCCTCGTCGTCCACGATCAGAATGTTGATGGGTATGTCAATCGGAAAATACCAATGAGGCCAAGATGGGCGCGAATGAAAGCTCGTTTCTCAACTGGTCGAGCGAGTAACTCGGTCCTTCGGATCCGGCTTAGACAGAATTTGTTGGAGCCGGGCGTTCTCACTCCGTAGCGTCGCGGTCTCCGTTGCCAACGCGAAACGGTCCCGATAAAGTTCCGCGAAGACTCTCAATGCTTCCTGGTCACTTTGCACCATGACGAGTGATATTCGGGCGAGTCGAGAACGCTCTCCAGAGCCGTAAGGTTCTTGGGTTGATCGTCCACAATTAACAAGGGGACGCGAATATTCATTGTTGCCCCTCCTTCTGTTAAAACCCGGCCTAATCCATGAATGGTTCGATGGGCTGCGTTGCCCAGCAGCCAATTGTACACTCTTCTCTGCGGATGCCAAGCACACGATCGCTTCATAACACATGTATTGCACTGAAAACCTCTACCGGTACAACCACACTCGCATCAGCGACAAGAGTTGGTCGGTGTTGACGGGCTTGGCGATATAGTCGCTGGCACCGGCGTCGAGGCATTTTTCACGGTCGCCTTTCATGGCTTTGGCGGTGAGGGCAAGGATCGGCAGAGTGCGGAAGTCCGGGGCGCTGCGAATTTCGCGCATGGTCTCGTAGCCATCCATCTCAGGCATCATGATGTCCATGAGCACCATGCTCAGGCCAGAGGAATTTTGCAGGATATCGATGGCGTGACGACCATTGGTCGCGCTGATCACTTCCATCTCGTGGTTCTCGAGGAGAGAAGTCAGGGCGAAAATATTGCGGGCATCGTCGTCCACCACGAGTACCTTGCGGCCACGAAGGATTTCCTTAGAGACATGCAGCCGTTCGAGCATCGCTTGTTTCTCGACCGGCAGGTCGGTAACTATGCGGTGTAGGAAGAGGGCGGTTTCATCCAAAAGCCGCTCGGGCGACTGGACATCCTTGAGAACGATGCTCTTGGCCATTGCTTTGAGCTGAGTCTGCTCTTGCGTGGTCAATTCCTTGCCAGTGAAAACGACCACCGGCACATTCACCAGGGACTTCTCCGCTTGCATTCGGCCCAACAGGTCGAAGCCCGTCATGTCGGGCAGGCGCAGATCGAGAACGACGCAATCGAACGGCTGGTCGAACATTGCTTCCAGCGCCTCGTCACCGGTGGAGACAGCCACGATCTCGATGTCTCGATAGCCGAGAAGTTCGACGATGGACTGCCGTTCGATGTCATTGTCCTCGACGATTAGGAGACGCTTGGTACGCGGGGTGGCGAAATCCTTGATGCGTTCGAATGCCACTTCCAGTCCCGCAGTGGTAGGTTCCTTGACGAGGTAAGCAAATGCACCGTGGGCGAGCCCGTGCTGGCGTTCTTCCTCCAGAGTCACGATCTGGACCGGTATATGTCGTGTCACCGGGTCGAGCTTGAGCTGGTTGAGCACAGTCCAGCCAAGCATATCGGGGAGGAAGATATCGAGCGAGATGGCTGTGGGGTGATACTGCCGGGCCAGGGAAAGTCCCATGGCCCCCTTCATGGCGACAATGCCCTTCAAACCCTTATCGCGTGTCAGGCCCAGGAGAATACGAGCGTAGTGCGGGTCATCTTCGATGATCAGAACGACAGGCTCGCCGGCCTTGATGATATTTCGATCGTCTTCGATGTGCTCTTCACGCGCAACTGGCAGTGCGGTGAGTTTCCTCGAGCCCGGAGCACTCGAGGCTGGAGCAACCCGCGCACTGTTCGGGCCGGCATAGCTGAGCGGCAGAAAAAGTGTGAACGTGCTGCCTTGCCCGTGAATGCTGGAGAGCTTGATCTCGCCGCCGAGCAGCACGGCCAATTCCCGGCTAATGGCAAGCCCAAGACCGGTACCGCCGTATTTGCGGGAAGTGCCGGCATCGGCCTGCTGGAAGGCCTCGAAAATGAGCCGTTGCTTCTCCGGCGCGATGCCGATGCCGGTATCCTCGACGGCGAAGGCAACGACTTGTTGTGCTCGACTGAGTACCGGATGATCGGGGCTCCAGCCCTTGGTGGCGAGCTGAACGCGAACGTCGACGTGGCCTTGAGCGGTGAACTTGACAGCGTTGGAGAGCAGGTTCTTGAGAATCTGCTGGAGGCGCTTCGGATCGCTCGCCATAAAACGCGGCAGGGTTTCGGCGAAGTGCACGCGGAGCGGCAGGTTCTTGGCTTCCGCCACGTGCCGGAAGTTGCGATCGATATTGTCGCGCAGGATGGCAAAAGTGATTTCCTCCACTTCGACCGAGACGGTGCCGGACTCGATTTTCGAAAGATCGAGAATGTCATTGATGAGGTGCAAAAGGTCGGAGCCGGACGAGTTGATATTCCGGGAAAACTCGACCTGCTTAGGGGCCAGATTGCCGTTCGCGTTTTCGGCGAGTTGCTGGCTCAGGATCAAGATGGAATTCAGCGGCGTCCGCAGTTCGTGAGACATATTGGCGAGAAACTCGGACTTGTACTTCGATGTGAGCGCGAGTTCGGTGGCTTGCTCCTCGAGCGCGTGGCGAGCCTGCTCGACTTCGGCGTTCTTGCGCTCGACCTCGGCGTTCTGCTCGGCGAGCAGCTTTGCTTTCGTGCCCAGTTCTTCGTTGGTATTTTGGAGTTCGCTCTGCCGGGATTGCAGTTCGACCGTAAGCTGCTGCGATTGGGTGAGCAGACCCTCGGTCCGCATTGTCGCCTCGATGGTGTTGAGCACCACGCCGAGAGACTGCGTGAGCTGATCGAGGAAGCTGAGGTTGACGTCCGTGAACCCGTGGAAAGCCGCCAACTCGATGACGGCTTTGGCCTCCCCTTCGAAGAGCACTGGCAGCACGACGACGCTCACCCGACTGGCCTTGCCGAGACTGGAGGCGATCGTGATGAAATCGGGCGGCACATCCCTGAGCAAGATGCGTTTCTTTTCCACGGCGCACTGGCCAACCAGGCCCTCGCCCAGGCGAATCGTTCCGGTAAGTGAGCTGTCATTCCCATGGGCGTAGCTTGAAAGGAGCCTGAGTTCGGTATCCCCTTCGGCACCAGTCAGATGGTAGATCGTGCCTTGCTGAGCGCTGACCAGCGGAGCAAGTTCGGCGAGGAGCATGCGACCTACCGTGTTCAATTCTCGCTGGCCTTGAAGCATACCGGTGAATTTAGCAAGGTTAGTTTTCAGCCAGTCCTGCTCGCGGTTGCTCTCAGTGGTCTCACGAAGATTGAGAATCATCGTATTCAAATTGTCCTTCAACTCGGAGACTTCGCCCTTGGCATCGACCTGAATGGAGCGAGTGAGGTCACCTTTTGTTACCGCGGTGGCGACCTCAGCGATGGCGCGGACCTGAGTCGTGAGGTTGGCGGCGAGAAGGTTCACGTTTCCGGTGAGATCCTTCCAAGTGCCGGCAGCACCAGGAACGTTGGCCTGCCCGCCGAGCCGCCCATCCACGCCGACTTCGCGGGCCACGTTTGTTACCTG
>Ga0163144_10003755_pt1 | contig 34576 bp, 22 predicted proteins | sample OliLak19BULKMAT1_FD_123175 | JGI IMG/M metagenome (GOLD analysis project Ga0163144, IMG submission 123175) | Freshwater microbial mat bacterial communities from Lake Vanda, McMurdo Dry Valleys, Antarctica - Oligotrophic Lake LV.19.BULKMAT1 | ecosystem: Environmental > Aquatic > Freshwater >...
ACTAACAGGATTGCTTTTGGAAACGAGCATCGGTGTGGCCGCTGGTGCAGTTGTTGTGGCTATCGTGACGATGATAAAGGTGGTGATGAAATGGCGTTAGTGCAAAAAACCGGGACGTTCCTTCCGGTTTCAAACGCTGCAGATTGCTGTTCGACCCCCATGGCCTTTGGCCGTGGGTGAAGGAGTTTAGTAGCTAAAAACAAAGGCCCCACCGCTCTCCCCATTCACGCATCCCGCCTCCGGCAGGATGCGTGAATAGGGGATCTTTCAACTACGCTATTTGGCTACCAAGCTTATTCACCAACCAGACGAGCTGGCTGGGCTCTCAATCGCGGACAGTGCCATTGGACACCCTGCCACCTGCAAATCAAGATCCCCAAAAACGGAAAGGACTTAAGACTTTTTTCACTAGCGCGTTGCGGCTGAAAGTGCGTGCCGTCGGGCTGATGCCATGGGCAGAGATTTGCCGCCCTCCGGGCTAACAGCTTTTTTTCGTCGCCTTGATCTGAGGTCTCGAGCAGTCACTACGGTTCCGATCATGACAATGATCGCAAGACTGCTTGGTTCGGGGACCTCCGTAATGTTCCAGGCCAATCCAAATTGGGTGTCGATATTGGCCTAAGACTTTTCCCCCTAAAGTGCGCGAAAGAACTATTTTCCGAACTATTTCCAGAAACTATTGACATTGAACGACTGCCTTGCGATAAAAACATTCCGAGTTTGGACTCGACTAACCCCATACGTATCTTGCCCGTTCATTTCAAAGTGCTACTTTTCGGTTACTACTCCGCCCGGGGCGTTACAAACAATGCTCACAAGCTCACAGGGCTTATTCGCTGAAAAGGCGATTGCAATCCTTGCAATGATCGTGCCGATAGCTCTCGGTTGTAGCGGTCAGTTCTCAGGTTATAATTGTCAATCACTCCGAGTCGCGGTCGGAAACCCGGATGAGTAGTGGTGACCCTCCCTTGTGCTTGTGAGGTTCCATTGGGGGCCTCACGGTTCGTACAGAATCTTTATTCAGCTTTGGAGCCTTCTGGGATGATACGAAATAGTTTTTTATTAGGATTAGTCGTTTTTTGCTGTTCTGCAATTTGGACCGAAGTAAGAGGTGACGATAAATCGGAAGTGGTTGTAGGTGTTGATGCGGTTCATTTGGAAAAATTGCTTTTCGCAGCCATGGATCGTGTGCAATCGAAGGCCGCAAAAACTTCTGGATATGCCGTGTACGAGATTGCAGACAATCAGCAAATCGGAAAATCGAAGACTGGAAAGGCGATGGCACAAGTATGGGAGATTTCTGTTTGCGGGAAGAACTGCATGAAGGTTTTGCGTACCGAAGGAAGCCGCGAAGTGCTTGATGTGGTAAGCGAAGACTACGCCTTCGTTCTCACACGCCCCAAGGCTGGAGTGTTCTCACTCGCCGGAGTGCAGCGGAAAGGACAAAGTTCAGCTGATGATCAACTCATTAAAGACAAAATTTATACTTCAAGGTATTATCTTTTGGATGCCTACAGTTATTACGGAAGAACAGTGTGGGGACTGGTTCGCGATCCAGGCTTCAAACTGATCAAGATCAACGCATTCCGTGACGACTCCGGTGAAGTGCGAGTCCGCGTAGATTTCGACTACGCACCCATGAACAAATTGTACGACGGATTTAAGGATATTGATGATTGGACACTCAATAGTGCGTACCTTATTTTTGCGACGAAAAATGACTGGGAGTTAATTGAGTATGGTAGGCCGGGTTTCCCTAGAACTGTAGCAATAGTCGATAATCATCCCAATGACCAACTTGGCTTCACAGAAACTGCTGTCGCTAGGGTTATTGGAGAGGGCGGAACGGTCAAACAGGAAGATTGGGTACGGTGTTCTAAGTCGAGTTACGATCCGATCCCCAAAGAGCATTTCTATTTGAGTCATTATGGTTTTCCTGAACCCAATTTTGGTACTCCGTCCCGATGGCCGTGGATAGTCGGTGGCTTGATATTGGCCGCTGTCTGCGTTTTTGCGTCCCGCCGATTTTTACGACGGTGAATGCAATATGAAAACCGCCGCCAAACTCCATCGGCATGTCACCAGAATCCTAATAGTTGCGTCAATTGTGCTATTGGGATCGATGGTCGGTTATGGGATGACGCCCATTGCAACGCGGTCGATACCTCATGGTGCGGTTGTGCATCCCGTGTGCTGCATCGCGAACTCGCTGCGAGCTATTGAGACACGGAAATGGCAATTGGTCTGTTCGTGTTGGGCTGGTTCGGCCATTATTGATCCGCGTGGTAAAATTATTAAGCAATTGCCACCAGAGGCGGGAATCTTGCGAACCGATCAATTGTGAGCGAGTACATATGGTGTGAGAACCACCGCAGCTGAGAGTAGAAACTGGAGCTATCTATGCGACAATACCGTCAAACTGGTTTTACGATGATTGAACTGCTGGTCGTAATCGCGATCATCGGTGGCCTAGTCGCGTTACTACTTCCAGCGGTGCAAGCAGCTAGGGAAGCGGCGAGGCGATTGCAGTGTCAAAATAACCTAAAGCAAATCGGCCTAGCATTGCACAATTACGAGTCCGCACTTAAGCGATTGCCGCCTAGCATGATTTGGTACGGACGAGGTGAGACTTTGGGTGGGGGAGTGTTACCCATTGGTACCATCGATCATATCGGGCTGGGGTCTGACCCAACTCTAGATCGACTAAAGTTCAACTGGGTTATTATGCTGCTGCCGTACATGGAACAGGGTACCCTGCACGATTCATTCCATCGTGACCTAACTGTAAATCATCCGCTCAACAAACCCTTTCGGACAACGGAAATACCTACTCTCAAATGCCCCAGCGACGGCTACAACGCCGTGCCATTCGAACGCGGACAACTTGCAAACGTTGCGGGACATACATATGCCCGTGGAAACTATGGTTTTAACATGGGCGTGAATCGAACATGCATCAACATCAATGGCAATTGCCCGTTAGGATTCAATTCTGACTCAAACGATTTAGTCAACACAGCCAGCAAGATATGGGGCAGCGGCATCGGGGGATTTAATGTTTCATATCGCTTGAGCGATTTTCCTGATGGACTTTCCAACATTGTAGCCGTCGACGAAATACGCTCGGGCATTTCGCCAATCGATTCGCGCGGTGTCTGGGCTCTTGGAATGGGTGGTGCAAGTATCACGGGAGCACATCCAGGTGGCCCCAATTCTCAAAAAATAGGCGACGGCATTACTGCGTGTGGCATACTCACTTTAACGATGAGCGAAGCTGAACTGAAAAGAATGGGAATGCCATGTGTACTTTCCTCAATTTCAAGCAACTTCGCGGCAACAGCCCGCAGTCAGCACTCGGGTTTAGTCAACGTATTGCGGCTTGATGGATCGGTCGATACCGTAGCCAACCAAGTTGAATCGCTAGTCTGGTTAAAACTCCACTCGCGAGACTCCCGACTGGCAGAGCAATTGCAGTAATTTTTTGATTGGGTCACATCAAGTTTTAGCAGGTGCAGTGGCGCGGCGACAGGGGCTCGGCCGGTTAAGCCCGTGCCGGGTACGCGTTAGGCACCTGCCGCAGCCGGGCTTTCGGTTGGATGACAAACAATTGCAGCGTGCCGGTTTGGACTATTGGCAACATCTCAACTGGGAATCGGTCGATTCATGGGGGCACTTGCTCCCGACGTTGCCGATCGAGCGCACTTGGTTCTTTACGAAGTTTGGTCAGCGTTCGTATACGGATGTTGTTTATCGCTGTCACTTGATTATATGAGGTGGAAAAAAGTTACCGTATTGCCCGGAGCGAAGTAACGGCCAAGTTCTTCTTGCGTAAGTGATCGGCCAAGTTGAGGATCGATAAAAAGAACGCCATGCATTGGGTCCCGCTCTACAGTAAACACATGCCCCAACCCGTCTTTGGGATTCAACGAATTGAAGGCAACAATTCCGCCGCCCCCGGCAGGTCCTTTTTTAACAGCATCGACGATCGAGTTTCGGGCTTGGTTGCCGCCCAAGTAAAACACGCGAGGTTTTTCTTTTCTCGACTTAAAGGCGTTGAGCTCTTTATCATCTATACGAAACTCCCACATGCTTCTATTTGGCTCCATGTAAACGGGCAAGGCGGATGCACTCGCAGGTTCCGTTCGATTGTGAATCTTGGATTTCCAGTAGGTTAGATTGCAGTTCACGCAGTTTATTCGTCGTCCTATTATCTCTTGAAACTCTTGCGAAGTCAGAGCGCGCAGAGCACTTTTTTTGTCTAGTTGGTCGTAATAGTCTTCATTCATCGAATAAAGATGCGACTCTCGATCTGGATGCGGCACACCCTTCGGCGGTAGCGGAGTATGCGAGGCACCATATGCCCCCCCGGCTCCAGTGTTTGACACTCTCCCTTTGATTGGGATTGTCTTTGGAATCGATCTGAGATCGAGTTGCCCAGCCTGCAGGATGAACTGGATGGATTGGTCCACCGCCTTTGCGTTTAGGTAGGCGGTGAGTCTGTAGTCACCGGATCGGGCGGCTTTCCGTGTGGCGTCAAGGTGATCGGCAATTGCCTTTGATGTATCGCTTACTTTTTTCAAAAACGCTTTTTGCGGATCTCTCGCTGCTTCAGCAATGCCTTGCAAGGTCTTAGGAATTCCCGTTTCTTTGAAGTCCTCGTTCGCTTTTTGGTAATGTCCTTGAAAAACTGCTCTCACGACTTTTGCAAGTGTTTTAAAGAGCTTTACCTTCGCATCATAGTCGTCCTTCATCGCCTTCAAAACGTAAGATTGTGCGCCCAACGTCGCATCCAGAATCGGCCTTATACTCTTCAACGCGGTGTCTGCGTCCTCTAGTACTCCTTGGAGCGGTGGGACGCCATGATTGGTCGACACGGCAGTCGTCAGTTTCTTGCCTTTACTAGGTGATGCATGACCTCCGCTTGCATGACCAGACAAGCCTGACTGTGGTTTGCAGACTTTCCCTTTTGTCTTTTTCTTCGGCTTCGGTTGTGCTTTAGGATGCTTGACTGGTTCGGGATGTCGAGGCGTAGGCGAGGGTCGATTCGATTGATTTACAACCTCATTCGTAACCGCGTCTAAATGAAACGCTAATCTCCCAGCAACCGCCACGTCTCCACCTAGATTGGTAGAGTCTAGCCCAAGCGGGTCCGTTGCATTCGTTGGCGAGTTTCCTACATAACGACTCAGATTCGCATCGCCAGCTCCAAAGCCCAACGGGTCTTCCGACAGGAATCGGCCTGTTGCTGGATCGTAGTATCTCGCTCGATAATACGCCAAGCCCGTTTCTCGATCAAACTGCTGACCCGTAAATCCGAAGACCGTGTCTACCGCCGCATCGGTTTGCGAAACGAGCCTTCCAAAACTATCGTAAACGCGATGGTTCACGACGGTTCCGCTGTTGTCTGCTAGGTCACGAATCGTGCCCAATTGATCTGGCAATGTCCACAATACTTCTCCCAATGCATTCTCATCCGCAAGTACGGAATCGATGCTCAAACCGTGCAGATACCTGTGAGTCAGATTCCCGACGCCATCGAACGCGAGTGTTAAGTGCAATCCATCGTAAACAAAGCGTTGCTCCACCGCTTGAGCCGGACCATCGCCATCCGAATCAACTATCTTCCCAATTCGATTGTCCATTGGGTCATAGACGTACTGTGCCCGACTGGAAATGGCACCTGTGTTGTTTCGAACGATGACGCTGGTCAGTCGATTGCGATAGTCCCACTCATACTCGGTGCGATCACCCGAGTTCTTATCGACACGCAATGTCCGATTGCCTTCGTCGTCGTATTCATAGCGAAACTGAGCGTCCTCGACTAAGCGATTGTTGAGACCCGTTTGGTTGTCGTTGCCAGTGCGGTTGCCGTTGGCGTCGTATGTATAAACTTCATTGGGTTGCGCAGCGTGATTCGCCTGTGTCAATTGCGATCGAACATCGTATTGGTAGTTCGAAACCCCATCGGCGCTGGTTGTCATGGTGATTCGATCGGCGATGTCATATTCAAAGGAGTATGCGGCAAGACTCTGAGTGCCTTTCCGATGCACGAGCGATGTCAACCTCCCGGCTGCGTCCTGAGTTACATCTGTACTGATCACAGGAACGCCCCCAGCGGCATCTTTAAAACGGTCCATGCGAGTCAATTGGCTCGCCGCGTCAAACGTGTATTCAATCCGTTTCGCCGCGACCGCTGTCCCGCTCTCCGTCAACTTCGTCGGGCGATAGAGTGAATCGTAAGAGATCGATTTTGTGGAGCGTATCGTGCTGTCTCGACTTTCGGTTCTCTGTGTCAAATTATCAACTGCGTCATAGCTGAGTCCCCAGACGACAGCAGGCACGTGTGGCGTCCCGGCGTTGGAGACTTGGGTCATCCGACCATCTGCATCGTAGGAAAAACTGCCGACTGCGTCAGGATCCGAGTAACCCGTGAGTTGGCTCGCTTTGTCGAATGTCGAGTTGATTGCTCGGATCGCTTGCCCCTGTGCGTTGAGCCATTGCTCTTGAGTTTGCCGATCGAGAGAATCGTAGCTGAGTCGAATTTGTCGACCGTTGCGGTCCGTCCGCAAAGTTAAATTGCCAACCGCATCAAATGCGTATTGCTGGGACTTGCCTAACGCGTTGGTGTCCCGAGTCATTCGATTCAGGTCATCAAATGCAAAGCTGGTAGTGTTCCCGGCTGGATCCCGAACCGATACCGTATTCCCAACACGATCGAATGCGAATTCGGTGCGTCCGCCCGCGGGATCGATCGTCGCGGTTTGACGATACAATGCGTCAAATTCACCTCGCGTTGTTTGACCGAGTGGGTCGGCGGCTGAGAGAACATTGTCCATCGGATCGTAAGTCATCCGAGATGTATTGCCGATCGGATTGGTCATCGCGACCATTCGATCCAGAGCGTCAAATTGGTAGCTGGTCGTACGCGATAGGGGATCCGTATCGTTCAATCGGTTCCCAACTGCATCAAAAGCAATTGCGTAAATACCACCGAGTGCATCAGTCATTCCTACCATCCGATTGAGAGAATCGAATCGGTAACGCGAAATGGCACCCAATGCGTCGGTCATGGAAGTCTGATTGCCATAGGGGTCGTAGGAAAAGCGAGTCTCATGTCCAAGTGGATCGATAAGCCGGGTTGGTCGATTCAGCGAGTCATAAATGCTTTGCGATTTCCGCCCCAATTCATCCGTGGCGCTAATCACATTTCCCACTACATCATACGACATCGCAGAACTATCGCCGAGCGCATTGGTCAGCAGTATCATTCGGTCCAAACCGTCGTAGGAGTAACCGGTAGTTCTTCCTAATTCATCCGTTGTTCCAACAGCGTTCCCTACAGCATCGAATTGAATTGTCGATAGGCCTCCGATCGCGTCCTTTCGCTTTACCATTCGGTCAATCGCGTCGTACTCGTATTGCGTCCTGCGTCCGAGTTCGTCCTGCGATTCCGTAAGATTGTCCACTAAGTCATGGGTGTAAGTCTGAGTAAAGCCGAGCGCGTTAGTCATTCCCGCGGTTCGATTCACGGCATCGTAGAGATAAGTCGTACCATTGCCGAGTTTGTCGCGTTGACCGAGCAGATTGTCTTCTGTGTCGAACGTGAAATCCATCGTTTGTCCCAATGGATCGGTACTTTTGATGATTCGGTCGAGCGCGTCGTAGTCGAATCGAGATGTCCTGCCCAAAGGATCCTGAACGGCAATTTGGTTGCCCAGGGCGTCCATGGTATAAGTCATGACGCCGTCGGCAGCATCCACAATCTCGAACAGGCGACTAAGGTTGTCATATCGAAATCGAGTACGCCGGCCAAGCTCATCGGTACTCGAGGTGACGTTTCCGACCGCGTCGTATTCCAGCGAGGTCGTTCCTCCAAGGGCGTCCGTCATGACAATCATACGGTTCAGTGCGTCAAAAGTCGCTCGGCTCGAACGTCCCAACTCATCCGTCGATGCGGTCGTATTTCCAGCTAAATCGTACTGAAACGATGCGATCCCGCCGAGCGGATCTGTCTGGCGTACTAGTCGATCCATGGAATCGTACGCAAAGTTTGATTTTCGTCCGAGTTTGTCCGTAGCGGATATCAAGTTGCCATTTGCATCGTATTCGGAGCGACCGGTATTTCCTAACGCATCGGTTCGAGCCGTCAAACGACTTAGACCGTCGTAGCTCATTTGTGACGTGCGTCCCAACGGATCCTTCAATGTAACGAGGTTGCCCATCGTGTCATACGTAAAGTTGCTGACAGCCCCAATCGCATCCGTGAGCGTGACCATTCGGTCCAAGTCGTCGAACGTCATTTGAGTCGTGCGACCGAGGGAGTTAGAGTAGGCAACTTCATTGCCAACCGCATCGTAGACAATCGTTCGCACGCCACCCAGCGGATCGCGTGAGCTAGTGTTTCTGTTGCGTTCGTCGAAGCTGAATTCGGTTCGCCTACCCAGCGCATCGACAATGGCTGTGTTGTTGTTAGCTACATCGTATTCCAAACGCGTTGTGTGGCCAGCATTGTCCGTGATAGCGACGATACGACCTCCCTCATCGTATTGAACTACACCTCGCTGCCCATTTTTTGCAACGAAAACAACGAGTTCATCGGCTGCGTTGTAGATGTTTTGCTGAACTTGACCGAGGGCATCGATCGTTTGAATCAATCGATCTCGTTCGTCATAGACATTCCGCCATGTGCGTCCCAGTGGATCTGTTATTGTTGTGAGATTGTCGCTGGAGTCATAGCCCAGAACGCTCATCCCACCGTCTGGGTTTGATATGGTTACGAGCCGATCGCGCGAGTCGTATGTGGCACTGGAAACAAATCCTCTTCCATCCGTTGTACGAACAACGTTGCCAGAGGCGTCATACTGATACTGTGTCGTCGCTCCTACCGCATCCGTCATCGAAACGACACGGTCCATCACGTCATAGGTATAAGACGTAACAAATCCTCTTGAATCGGTTTCTTTGATGGCTAGGCCGTTCGCATCATATAGAATCGAAGAAACCGCAGAAGTAATTGGACCGGCTCCATCGGCATCCGCTTCGATAAGTTTCTTGAGGCGACCCATCACATCGTATTCGTAGCGAGTAACGCGTCCGAGTTCATCGGTCAGGCTCAAAAGATTGCCAGCCGCGTCGTAGCTGAAGAGCGAGCTCGCCGCGACGGGCGTGCCAACAGCATAGTGGATCGCAATCAACTGACAAATCGGGTCGTATTCGTAATCGGTTACTATGCCGCGGGGATCCGTCATCGACGTAACCAATCCTAGCGCGTTAAATGCGTAAGTCGTAACCAGATCGTCATTGCCGCCAACCGTCCCGAAGACGACTCGCTCCTCTAGCGTATTGCCATTGATGGGGTCAAGCGTGAAGATTGTCGTTCGATTTGTATCATCGGTATGACTCGTTGTTTGAGCAAACGTAGAATCATATGAGAATCGTTCGCTCGTTCGAACATTGCCGTTAACACTCAATTGGTTTAGCCGTATCAACGACCGTTTGTCTTGATTGCTTGCAAGCACGAGGTCCGGAAGATTATCGTTGTTCAAGTCGCCGATCGCGAAACTTCGAATGTCCGAACCGGCCAAGTACGAAACTTGTTCGGCCAATCCGCCATCTCCGTCATTTCGCCAAACGGTATAGAAACCGTACTCACTGACCGAAACCAGATCGTCATAACCATCGCGGTCAACGTCTGTAAATGAGATGAATGTGGTCCCGGCTCCGTTTCTGTAGGTCGTCGTTGAAAAATTCGGTATGGCCCCGGCGGAAAGATAAACTGTGGTTGGTCTTCCAAATTGTGAAACATATAGGATGTCTTTCAGGTTGCGTTTGTCCGCATCCCAAAATGCAATGCGCCCATTGTTGGTTACGCGTCCGACTTCTACGGGTTGATCCCAAGTGCCAAACCCCGTTCCGGAATAGTATCGAATAAGATAGTCAGTTCCATTGCCTATTGGGATACTCGCGATTGTTATGATCTCTGCGTTGCCGTCACCGTCCGCATCCGACAAATCAAAGTCGAAGAATTGCTCGTTGAATTGCAGTTCCGTAAGCCGCGAAAATCCTACGTCGCGGCTAAGAAAGCCAGCGATCGAGTTTCCAACGAATTGCCCAAAGCCGTCCCGCCGCATCATGCGGAACACGAGATCGTTGCGACCGTCGGCATCCACATCGAGCAACTTGGCTCCGTTGACGACCTCGGCAAATCCAAGATCGACTAACTGACCAGCGGAGAAATTGCCCATGCCGTCATTAAGTAGCACCTCAAAACCAGATCCGTGAACGCTCACTAAATCGATGTCGCCATCGTTGTCGCTATCCGTTGCGAAGAGGGATATCGGAGGAAACTGCAACGGCACATTGCGTTGACTGACGATTCCGCCAGCACCATCACCGATTTGAACGGTAATGAAATCCCGAAGGTTTGGGACCCCTTGTTGGGTCGTCGTGGCGATATCGCCCTTGCCATCGTCATCTAGATCGCCGATTGCCGAGAAGCCTGTGAAGTACTGTGATAGCGGCGCCGATTGGTGTTGATCTCCAAACTTGCCTAAACCATCTCCATAAAGGACCGCAAAATCAGAATTCGACGAAACGCCATCACCCGTACTTGAGACGACCAAATCGACTGCGACATCACCGTTGAGGTCGCCCAACGTTATTCCGTTGGGGATGCCGCCCGTAACTCTTGACTCGGATACGGCTAGGACCCCGTTGGTATTCTTGAGTGTAACATATGCAGATGATGACGAAAATGCCGATACGACCGCGTCGACATCGCCATCGCCATCAATATCGCCAACTTCAATATCGAGAATTGAACCGCCCACATTGATGTTTGACATGGGGACAAACGTGCCGTCAGCATTTCTGGAGACCACTCTAACTCGGTTCGTATCGTCACCGACGATTAGGTCTAACTTTGCATCACCATTGAAGTCAGCAACTCGGACACATGTTGCACTGATTTCGTCGAGTGCTCGATTCGATTCGACAAAACTGCCATCGGATAAGCCACGAAAAATTGCAACGTAACCGTTAGTTCCGTTGGTTGGTGAGGCAGCGGCAGCAAAATCCAGTTGTCCATCCTGGTTGAAATCGCCAATATCAACGGAAACTAAACGTCGAGGATAGTCAACAGCATTGATCGAACGAAAGCCGCCTGCACCGTTGCCAAGAAGAACGGTGTACCCGCCCCCCGCGAATCTTCCTAGCACAATCAACACATCCAGGAATTCATCGTTGTCAAAACGCCCAATAGAAATTGAGCCAGTGCCTGGTCCTGTCATATAGTCCGATCGTGCTTCAAAAATGCCGTTACCACGATTGAGACGTACGGAGAGCAATCCAGAGTTTTGGAGATCGCCATGCGTTACTATATCGAGGTCACCATCGTCATCAAGGTCGACGAGCTTAATGTTGCGAGAGCCATTAATTTGTTCCCGAATCTCAGTTGGATCACCAAGCGTTCCGTTCGTCCTTGCGATGGTTAGGGTAATGGTGGCTCCAATTCCTGCGGCATCCGCGACATCTGCGATTGTGACAAGATCCGGAATCGCATCTCCGTTGATATCGCCGATTGCCGAATCAAGCGCGAAATAAGTCGTGGGTTTATTGCTGCCGATCAATTGATCGGCGAAAGCTCCGCTAAACCGCAAAGGCTTATTGGAGATCTCATCGCGTATCGATGTCACGTCGCCGTTGCCGTTGTATGTGTAAAGAGTATTGAATCCACGCCCGCTGGTTTGTTGGGTGATCAAATTCGTCTCCGGATCTCGAGCTTCTCTGCCAATCAAGCCGGCGCCATCGCTTGACGACAATACTTGTCCAGCATTATCGAGTGCCATTTTCATAGTCCGTCCGGAACCGTCGGCATAAGCGGCGAACCGACTCGTATCCGCTCCGATTTTGGCTGCGCCAGATAAATTGCCGCTAGGTGCGTTGGCAAACAACTGGCCATCTCGCGATGCAAACTTCTCGCTCGAATTGTCGGGCTGTTTGGATTCAATCAGCTTGCCATTGCTGTCGTAAACAAACTCATAACGGCTTCCTTTCGGATCGACGAGGGAAGTCATCAAATGTTGCGAGTTGTACTGCATTTGAGTCGAGGTCCCATCCGCATACGTCACTCGAGTCAGATTGCCTGTGCCATCATGTTCGAGGAGCACCTCACGGTCTGCGGGGTCGACAATTCGCGAGACAAAAGCCCCCGAGTAAAAGAACTTAGTGGTTTTGCCGGTGGTATCGACAACCCGATTGATGCGTCCGTCGCCGTCATAGAAGAAACTTGTTTCGAGGGAGTTGCGATCTCGCACCGAATCCAGTTTTCCTGCTGCGGAGAACAGGTACTTGGTTTGGTCTGGATAGGTGCGTTGAAAGCTCCCGTCGCCCATCTTTTCGGTCGTCGAAAAATCGCCGGGACGCGATTGAAATGTATTGGATCCCGACTTCGGCGCCCTTAATGCAACTTCAGTTCCATCCCCCCGCACGACCAGAGCCGAGCCGTTGGGGTTCATCACGATCTCTTCCAAGCCAGCAAAGCCCCAGCCAGCGCCAAAGATACTAGCCAAGCTGTTCACGACCGGAAGCGATTGACTGGCGACGACGCTAGAACCATTGACACGCGAGTTGGTATTGTCCGCGCGACCGACGCCGGCATTGATTTCAACTACATAAGTTCCTGTAGGGAGCGATGTCATCTTGGGCTGCAATGCGCCCGCTGCAGTCGCTTGGCCAGTGGGAATAGACCAGAAGGCCTTCTCCTTGCTAGGACCTGTTGCGGATGCCGTCTCTGATGAAATCGTGACATTGCCTCGCTGCAATTGTGCGGACGCGACAACCGCATTTGCACCGTTGGCCGCTAGGTTTTTCAAAGTAAACCCGATTGTTGGGCTCACGAGAACTCGCTCCGAGTCATACAAAATCGTGCCGCCTAGAACCTGACCCTTGGACCGATAGGCGAACAAGGGCAGTGGCAGTTGCAGATTGCCGCCAGCAGGAGTCGTCTGTGCTCCTTGGCAAAAAAAGTTGCCGCCTCTTTCCTCCGACTTGCTCGAGACTTTAGGGAATACTCCTAGATCGTTTGGTTTTGGAGTCGATGGTTCGCTGTTACCCGCCGAGTCAAGAAGCATCTTGAGCAAGTCACACGGCTCTCCTCCGCTTGGAGCTTCGCATTCCTCACACTCCTCTTCGAGCGGTTCGATCTCAATTGGCGGCGGAACAAAAAAGTGCCAGCTGCTATTGCGAATGCCGCCCGAAATGGTTTCGATCGTGCGGCCGTCGGCGCTGACCTGGCCGACACCCACTTTGTCAAATTGTCCCGTTGTAGGATTGATAGACCATAGATCCATGCGGCTCAAAGCAGCCCAGCCTTCGCGATTGGGAATCGTCAGTGGCGTTGGGGCCACGAATACCATCTCTCCGGGTTGAATCGTAATGACGAGACCAGGCGTCAAGGTTGACGGCAGAACGGCAGGCGTTCGGTTGGCGGGAACTTCCGTAACGCTGAGACGACCTGTAAACGGAGTTCCTTGTTGATTGAACAGTGTTCCAGCTTTCACGTGAACTGTGGCCGGTGCTTCGCCAGATTGCAGAACTTGAGCCACTTCCGTATCGTTCATCGGATCGATCGTGGTACCGTCGTTTAGCATCGGTAGGTATATCGGGCGCACTAAAACGTTGTTGACATTAGGTTGAAGTGCATGTTCGAAAAGCAATCCGAGCTTCTCGGCGATGAACGGAAATCGCGTAGGGCCGGGCAGCAATTCGCCACGAACTCGCAACGTGTCGGTAACAGGTGCTCCTGGTCCAACATCGAGGGTGAAGGAACCATCCGATTGCGTAAGTCCAACCACGGAGCCTATCTCGACCTGCAAGCCAGCGATCGGCGATTCGTCCACACGGAGCAAGCGCCCCGAGACGCGTGTAGAATTAACAGGATCTGCGACGACGTCAATCACAAGCGTCTCGACAGATTGAATTTGGCCGTCGAAGGCGATAACGTAGACTGTGTACGAACCCACTTGATCGGAGGTCGGATTGAGCTCAAGTCGCCCGCCCGCAAGCAATCGAATTGAGGGTGCTGAACCGTTTTCCCGAATTGAATAGATGATGGGGTCGTCATCTGGATCGGTCGCTTGCAGTTGAATCGTCTGCGAATCTCCAGGCAGGATCGAAACAGGATCTGGGGCCGTCCATTGCGGAGCTCGATTGCTCAAACCGATCAGAGAACTAGTTCCGATTGTCAATGCGGCATTGGTTCGATCGGTCCAAGAAACGAGAATTGCAGCGGAACGATCTGCGGGACCGAGTCCGCCGGGTGCAATTGCATTGCGAAAATTGACATAGGGGATACCAGCGGCCGTTACACCTGATGGGGAATCAAATCCAATCGAGGTTGGAATGTCGGGGAAGAGTACTACCGAATCGCGCCCTATCGTTTCCGTTCCGCGATTCACAACAAACACATCGGCGAGCAGTTTGCCAACCATCGGATCGTATCGAACGTTTTCAAAGAATGGGACGAGTGCTGTGGATGAGGCAAGAGTTGTGGTGTCGAGTGGCAGACCAGCGGTCGAGAATGAGGCAGAGGCACCAAGCGTTGGCGATTCAAAACCGTTTGGATCAAGCGTGTTGGATAGGGATCGAACGATGACATGAGACGACGCAATACCATTTAGATTGAGCAACTGGACTTTGATCACACCTGTGTCCACGTCGTGAATTGCGGACGTATCGATAGTCAGAACCGATCCATTCCAAGAACTGATTCCCGGAACCAATTTTGGTTGATTGCCTTCCATTTGGAAAATCGGTGTGCCAACGACTCCGTTGTCCAACAACGTCATGGTTGGGTTTTTTGAATCCACTAGAAAGACGTTGACGAGGTCGTTGACACGCAGGTTGTCGTTGGTTGCAATCAATGACGGAGCAATCTCCAATTGAATCAATCGGTTACCGCTAGCTTGACCAAGCGTCACGACGATGGATGTTTCATCGGCCAAGACGTTGGGGATATCGCGAAGCGACCGTGAACCGGACCCGTGTAAATTGATGTAGTTAATTAAGATCAATACGTCGAGTGGACTGACGGATTTATCGCCATCCACATCAATATAATTTACACTGGCGGGCCGCCGCAGAGGTAGCGATTGGTTTGGGTCGGTGTTGATGCGATTGATGACAGAAAGCACATCCAGCGGAGAGATAGTGCGGTCGTTATCGACATCGAGACTATCGCTCGGGTTTCGCCAATCGGAGGCCAACATATGCCGATGGTCGAGGCATTCGAGTAGGAGTCGTCGATTCCGTCTGGCTTTGCGTTGCACGAGTTTCGACCGAATCCGCATAGTAAAAGCACCTTGTGAAGTGGACCAAAATCGGGTGACTTTACCGATTGGGACGCATTTTACCTCCGCCTCCGTGCAAAAGCGAATCTCGAACTATCGCCTACAAATAACGGTCTACCTTTTGGTTGGCGTTGCTCTTGGCCAGCATGTGGTTGTTTTGCCCTTGGTCGATATTCGAGCAGCCTGATGCATTTCAATACGATTTTGAGTAATTTCAGGATTTATTTCGAATGATATTGAAATCGGCATGGCGATTGCGTTTCATCTCCTACGCTAGATCACCCGTTTGATACAGCATGGTTTGTTTGTTCAAATTCTCGCAGTTGAGGTTTCACTGATGGTTACTAGAGATCAGTTAATGGGTAATTGGAATAGCATTGTAGGCTCGATCAAGGAAAAATTTGGAGAGCTAACCAAAGACGAATTGGCTCGCGTAGAAGGAAACTTCGAACAACTGGTTGGCCTAGTACAGCGTAAGACTGGGCAAAGCAAAGAACAAATTTCATCGTTTATCACCGAGTGTTGCGATAACGCCGGCACGGCGTACAACCAGGTGGCAAATCGCGCATCGCATTACGCAGATGTTGCAGGTGACACCATTCGCGAGAACTACGATCGAGTCGCTTCAGAAGCAAAGAAGGGTCTCGATTACACGGCTCGTAGCGTAGGACAACGGCCTATCGAGTCTCTGGCTTTAGCGATCGGGACCGGCGTTATCGCTGGTGTACTATTAGGGCTGTCGATGTCGAGTCGAAAGCGATAGTAATGCGCGGTATCCAACGAAAAGAACAGGATGTGGATCTGTTAATTGCGAGAATGCGGGAAGTACGATCTGCTGCACAGTCCCATGTGGGCGAGTTGCAGGGAGAGGCCAAGCGACTGGTCGATTGGAAGGAGTACGTTCTTGCCAAGCCAATCGCATCCGTCGCAGCGGCCTCGATATTGGGTTTCGCAATCATAAGAAGCACGGTGCGAACCCTCTCTTGGACTACTTCGAAACAGGTGTTAGGCGAAAATAACCGGTCTGACCAGAGTTCCGTTAAATCGACCTTGGCTAGTTCGGCGATCGCGCTAGCCACATCCATTGCTTCGTCATCGCTCAAAAGCTATTTCGCCAATCTCGTTCAGCGCAGCATCTCCGAAGGGGGATCCAAATGATTGATCTAAATAATTCTTCCCCGAAATCAAAGATGTTGTTTGAGAGAAATGAGACGCATGAAATTTCGCGAGTTAGCTCTGACAATCCAGTAACTGGCATTGCGCATTACGAATTTGCGGACAAGCTTCGAAGACTGATCGCATCGAGTCCGACGATGTGTGTTTCTGCGGCCTTTGTTATTGGAGGCTTCCTAGGATGGTTGACAGCGAAAAGGTGAGCAGCGGAAGGGTGAGCAGCGAATATCAACATACAAGTCCAGTCGGTCAGTTTAGGACTTCCGCCGGCAAATTTACGTGTGACCTTTTGGAGTTGGCGGAATTGCAAGCCAAGTTGCTCAAAGCGGATGCGAAATCCGTCGCGGAGCGATCTATAGGTGCTGCGATATTCGTTTTGGTCGGTTGCTTAAGTCTTTTGGGATGCATGCCGGTACTGATTTTCGGCGCAGCTTCCGCGGTTGCATACTTTTTTGAAATCGAGCCGTGGGTATCGCAATTGATGGTTGGGGGCCTTCTATCCGTCATCAGTATTGCAGTGGTTGCAATTTCGTCACGTATGCTTTCGAAAACTGGCGTTCAATTTAAACGCAGTACAGAAGAGTTTTCGAAAAATATCGAGTGGTTAAAAGACATTTTTGGGGCTGTCTCGCCAAAAAAACAAAGCCGTGAAGGAGGCAAGAGTAATGATTAATACAAAAAATGTAGTCAACGCGAGTGTTGGAACTGATCATCTGGAACTCGATTGCTCGATGATAGATGATTGCGGCGCTCAGAGAGAAGACTTTGAAGTGCTGGTGGGAGAGGTGCGCGATTCCTTTGCCCACTACTTGCGGAAGCGGCCTGTGATTGCAACTAGTTTGGTGTTCCTCGCAGGATTTTACGTTGGTTGGAAAATAAAGCCTTGGTGATTTTGGCTTAGAGGACACGTTGCATGTGGCCGTGGATCGGATTTCTATTTTTTATTGCAGCAATGATGTGTGTCGATCTCGGGTTGTTCAACCGGAGGTCTCATGTTATCGGAATGAGGGAGGCGCTTGCGTGGTTCGCTGTATGGATAGTTCTTGCTTTGATGTTCAACATTGGGCTCGTGTTCTTTCATGAGCGGGGTTTGGAGGCTGGCTTAGAGTTTCTTACGGGCTTCTTGGTGGAGAAGTCTTTAAGCATCGACAACGTCTTTGTCTTCATATTGATTTTCAACTACTTCCAAGTCCCGTCTGTTTATCAGCATCGGGTACTCTCATTAGGGATTGTCGGAGCCATCGTACTTCGACTGATTTTCATCCTGGGAGGCTTGACACTGCTACACCAGTTTCATTGGGTTCTGTACCTTTTTGGTGCTTTCTTGGTTGCGACAGGACTGATGATGGTCCTGCGGAAAGAAGTGGATTACGATCCACAGAACAGCTGGGCGATTCGCACCGTCAAACGTTTTATTCGCGTCACCGATACCTACGACCAAAACCGATTTTGGGTTCTTCGAGACGGAAAGCTTTGGGCGACTCCGTTGTTGCTAGCGATCCTCGCAATAGAATCGTCGGACATCATTTTCGCCGCCGATTCTATCCCGGCAATTTTTGCGATCACCACAGACCCGTTTATTGTATTCACGTCGAATCTGTTTGCGATGTTAGGGCTGCGAGCCCTTTATTTCGCTGTGCAAGACTTCATGAAAATGTTTCACTTGCTCCACTATGGTTTCGCATTGATCGTCATGATTTTGGGAGTCAAAATGCTGGTAAGCGACTTCTATAAGTTGCCGATTGCAATGTCGCTCATATTCATTGTTTTCATCTTAATGATCTGCGTCATCGCATCCATCTTGCGCCCCAGAAAAGCCGATCTGAAGCAAGTTTTCGAGAGGACCGAGCAGCTTGGTCTTATTCCATTTCGGCGACTTCTGCTGATTGAGAATATTATCGACCTAGGAGAACGCCAGGTTAGCGGGTCGATGCGATTGAAATCGGACGTGCAAACCATTTGCCTAGATATCAGTTGGTCGGAAAATCTCCATCTGCTTAAGCGCACGAGGTTTTCTCGGTACCCTGTCGTTGAATACGCAGGTGAAAAACCCATCGGCTTCATCCACGTAAAAAATATTCCGTTTTCTGAACCGGTGGAATCGATGACTCCGGAAAGACTAAGATCCATGGCGGGGAGGTGCATGGAACTGCGGCAAGAACAATCGTTGGAGGAAGCACTTGGGTTGTTTCAGCAAAGCTATGATCGACTAGCGATTGTGGTCGATGATGCTTCAGGATGGCTCGGTATCCTGACCTTCGAAGATGTCGTCCAAGAAATCATCGGAAACATGGGAGACGAGTTTGACAGGGCACGCGGTGGTGAGTTTGTATCGCTTGCGGACGGACTTAGCCCCGATCGAATTGTGCTCGGTTTGCAGGCAACCACCATGGATGAAGCGGTCCAAAAATTCATCTCAGCGATCGACCGCGAGCATCTTCCTGCCGACTACGAGACGATTTTTCGTACTGTTTCGCAACGAAAGCAGTTCATGCCGATCTACGTTGGCAATGGTTTGGCGATTCCACATGGACGATTGCCGGGCATCGATCGACCAATCATCGCTTTCGCGCGATGCGATGAGGGCATTCCCATCGAAGGCACCAATGAGCGAGCTGACCTGTTGTTTTTGGTGCTTACGCCGAGCGGAAAATCTCGGATGCAATCAAAACTTCTATCAAATATCAACGCACTCTTCAAAAGCCAGTATGTTTCTGAACGTTTACGCAAGGCTCAGACCGCCGAAGCGGTCATGGAAGCGATCTATGCTGGTCAGCAAGTCGCGTTGGATTAGCGAACGGTTCGTATCCCCTGGGTCGTGAACATTCTATCGAGAAGGGCTGTACCGTTCATTACTCATGCAATTTCAGAACGATCCATTTTTCTCCAAGCTCAATCTCCCATTTGCGTTCATCAGGCTTTTGGAACAATGGATTTTCCGAGAAGTAGGTTGAAAGCCAAAAAGGGACTTTGCTGAATAGGGTCGCAGTCATGGGTCGGTTTGCGATCAGGTTCTCGTTGCTCATGAACCAAATTTCGACCGACTCGCCGATTGGGGGTAGGCTTTCTTTGGATTCCAATGGTTGCAGAATCCTATGACCTATGGCTAACTCAACACCATCTGTTCGGCTGCGAAGTCGCAATGGTTTATTCGCACCTGGGACATACTTCAAAATTGCGAGTCTGCTCGCAAATTGCTTGTTCAAATCCGCAGTCCGCGTTTCAAAGTCGGCATCGATTCTTTGACACAGCTCCTCTTCGGTCTGCGACTTGATGATTGCCTCGACTTGCGATTGCGATTCCTTCGCTCTTGCGGTTGCTACGCGAATCACAATACGCCCAGCAAGTCTTGGCAAGGTGCTCGCAATACCATTTATTTTCAATTGCGTACACGACGACACCGAAGCTGGATTACTTGCAAATAGGTTTCCGTCGAAGGTTAGTAGTTTGGTAGCAACGTATCGTGTCGTAGCCGTCGAGCGAATCCTTGCAGGGCCGTTTGTGCCACAGGTTTTCGACTCCACAGTTCCGGTGATAGTGCATAAAATCGAGACACCAGCCGGATTGTCCTCCACAACGCATGTAACTTGGCCTTTGCAATGGGATGTCCCAAGGGAGGTAGTCCCTAGCAGTACTTGATTTACTGGACCTTTGTGTTCGAAATCGCGATCTATGGATTTTGCAATTAGTTTCGCCGGTATTCTCAAATGCAATGGCACTCCGCCGTCGTCTTCCGCGACGCCAGGAACGATCGGAGCCGGCTGAGGAACTTGAGACAGTCCCGGGGACTGAATGCAAAATGGCACGAGTACTAGTAAACTAAATACGTGTCGGATCATGACAATTTATTGGCGATGGAAAGGGAGAAGACGTAGTTTGAAGAAGAGACCGATGAATGCCTGGCAGCGCATCAAGCGTTGGGCTTTGGAGAGACTGCGTTCCGTCCATTCCTTCTTCTTGTTCAAAAAAGATTGAAGTCGCTTGATCTGCTTTTCGAGCAAGCCGCCTAAGTTTTCCTGGCTCGGCTCGCATGTCTCAGGCTGGTTCTCCAACCCCTCGGTTTCAATCTTCCTCAGAGCAAGTCCAAGAGGGATATATCGGGGTGGAAGCAATGTTGACTGACCCGTTATTCTTCTGAATCTAGCGTCTCAGCATTTTTGCGATCACGAAAATCACTAGGGCACCGACGATGCCACCTCCCCCAAGCATGTAAAGCAGGGAATACTCAACGGCCGCAAACGGAATGAACATCATAAGTTCCATGACAATAGCTCCGGTAAACAGGTATGGGACGAAGCATCGACACGCGTGATACTTCTGAAATTTTCGGGCTCTTAAGCAAGAGCACAACCAACCGATAACGCAATACTTGTGCCAAGATCTTCGCCACGCAAACAAATCCGCTATTCGCCTGATCGTTTAACGACGGTTCACCCAGCCAAGAACCACGAATTCGCCCATGATGGAACCAATAGATTTTTCGAGTTGCTCAAATTCACCTTTGAAAAAGAATGACATATTCCCTTCGGCCGCGGCGTCCTCAAGTCGTTGGGCAATTTCAACGACGGATTTTGCGTAGAAAGTTGCAACCAAACCTTTCAAGCCATGAACGACTAACCTGGCCTGAGTTGGACGATTATCTGCCAGAGCGTTCTTTAGCTGTACAAGGAGCAACGGAGCGTCCTCAACAAACATGCTCGCCAAGTCCTTTAAAAGCTCAGCATTGCCGTCCAGTGCCTGCAAAGCGCGTTCGACATCGATTTGGGGCATAGTCACGATCTTCTCAAGGTTTAAGTACATGCGAGCGAACTAACATCAGGTCCTGGCTCTAGCCGCAAATATCACGCCAATCGCCAATCGCCAATCACCTGCGACTGTTGAAGTGTAGCCATTAGGCGATTCGACTCTATCTGAAATTGACCCAAGTAAGTTCACTAATTAACCAAATAAACCGAGTTGCCGCATTTGACGGCTAGTCGAAACAAGTCGTACCGCTGAAGATAGTTATTGAAAACGTATTCAGTTGGGGGAATTGGATTGACAAAAGTACTAATTATTGACGACGATCGATCCGTTCGCCACATTGTGGCCACGGGTTTGAACGGTTACTCCGACATAACGGTCCTGCCAGCCGCCGATGGTGACGTCGGCTTGTCTCTGATCGAGTTGGAAAAGCCATCGGTTGTGCTGCTGGATATCTATTTGCCGAACCACAATGGACTGGAGCTGTTTAGGAAGATCCGAGCCATCGATCGCAAGGTTCCCGTTATCTTCATCACCGGTGATACTTCCAGTGAGACTGCAATCCAGGCGATGAGGGCCGGAGCATTTGACTATTTGCCAAAACCGCTCGACATCGGCCAGATCAAGAGTCTAACGCTGAGTGCCATCAAAGCGAGGCGAATGATGGACGAACCCGTGGCGTTTCAGGTCGGAGAGGGTGAGTCCGGCGGAGAACGATTCATCGGAAAATCGAAATCGATGATCGAAGTCTACAAAGCGATTGGGCGTGTGACAGCCGAAAACGTTACGGTTCTCATTCGGGGTGAGAGTGGTTGTGGAAAAGAGCTTGTTGCTCGAGCCTTGGTTCAGCATAGCGATCGCGCCAGCAAGCCATTTGTGGCCGTCAACTGTGCGGCTATTCCCGACCAATTGCTTGAGAGCGAGTTGTTCGGCCACGAAAAGGGTGCATTTACTGGCGCCGAGCGGCGTCGAATTGGACGCTTTGAACAGTGCGATGGAGGTACGATTTTCCTGGATGAAATTGGTGACATGTCGACCATTATTCAGGGCAAAGTACTTCGTTTGTTGCAGGAGCAAAAATTTGAGAGAGTTGGCGGTAACGAACTGGTCACGACCAATGTTCGTATTCTTGCTGCCACAAATCGTCCACTTGAGTCAATGGTCAAGGATAACTCGTTCCGAGAAGACTTACTGTACCGATTGAACGGATTCACGATTGATCTTCCGCCTTTGCGGGAACGGAGCGAAGACATTCCGCTGTTGCTGGAATATTTTTTGCGTAGAGCCAAGTCAGATATGGGCAAGAAAGACATTCAAGGGATCTCGCCGAATGCGTATGAACTGTTGGTAAAGTACGATTGGCCGGGTAATGTTCGCCAGCTCCAGTCGGCAATAAGGCACTCAATAATCAACACCACTGGCACCGTCATCGGCGTCGACAATTTACCGTCTTTCTTGACGGGGATAACGACAGTTCGATCGTCCCCAGCCGCTTCAGTACAGTCGATGCCAATTTCAGCAGAATCTACGATGACCTCGGAGTTGGACGTGATTCAGCTCGAGCCAAAATTGGCTGAACAAACGGACTACATCTGGCCATCCAATGTCGACGATTTTCAACTCTTCAAATTTATTGACGAGCGAATTGCCGCTGGTTCGACGAACATTTATGCGGAGGCTTTGGAACTAATGGAGCGCCTATTGTTTGCAAAAGTCTTAGACGTAACGAATGGCAACCAATCGAAAACCGCGGAAGTCCTTGGTATAACGCGGGGCAAAGTTCGAGATAGGATCGCAGCCTTTGGAATACAATTGGAAAGATCTGTGTCAGTCGTCAAATAACAACAAAGTATTGGATTTGTCCGAGTCAACGAGAAAATAGCGACCTGATCTGGATGGGAGCACTTCGCCGACTGGAAGCGGATCAATATCGAAGGAGAGCAAGGCATTATTTCGCTGGAGACATTGATTCGCGGAGCATGAGAAAAGAATCGTCTTATCGACCTGATCGAGAATCTCACGCTGTTCGACGAAGCCCGGGGCGGCATATCCAGTGGCGGGGGCGGTGGCCGCTTGGCCCTACAATTTCTCGCGGTACTTCTCGCGTCCGGAGGCGTACAATTGCTTGTTGGGCGATCGATCTTTTAGCCATTCTTCGATCTCGCTAGCGTTCGGTGGCACTTCATTCACTTGAACCGTGAGCTTTTCCAGTTGCTTTCGGCACCAGCCGCAGCCCGTTCCTGCTCCACCGCATTCGTTGAGCAAGCTCGGTGTCTTTACCCGATGGATGCGGATGTAGTTGATCACCTTGCGCCAAGAAATATGAAAGCACAAACAAAGTTCGTCGTCAGGGTCCATACGAAGATCTAGTCCTGACGGTATTTGTCTAGTTTGCGATAAAGCGTTCGGGCACCGATATCAAGAATCCTGGCCGCTTCCTCGCGATTGCCAGCTGTCATTTTGAGTGTCTCCTCGATGGCCCATCGTTCGATGTCGTCCATCTTCTTGCCGATTAATTCACCAGGCAAGTGAAGCCCTAAAATCGGTTCTGAGATACCCATTTCGTTCATCGCTCCTGCCAGCACTTCACTCGAAACATCCATTCCAGGTTCGATGAGTTCAGGAGGTAGATCATCGAGATCCAATCGACCGTCCGTATCGAGCACGACCATCGTTTCAACGAAGTTGCGGAGCTGACGAATGTTGCCTGGCCAATCGTAGGCGTAGAACTTGCGAGTGACAGCGGGCGAGAAATTGCAGGGACCATGACTATGTCGCTTCACAAAAGTCTTTCGAAAATGATCCATCAAAGGAATGATATCGTCGCGGCGTTCTCTCAATGCCGGCAAATGAACCGTAACCACTTTCAATCGGTAGTAGAGATCGTTGCGGAACTCACCCGCCTCAATCATGTTTTCAAGAGGTCGGTTGGTCGCAGAGATCAATCGCACGTTCACCTTGATCGGCTTATTGTCACCAACGCGGGTAATCTGATGTTCTTCCAATACGCGTAGCAATTTGATTTGAGTGCTCATCGGCATATCGCCAACTTCGTCCAAGAACAAAGTGCCGCCGTCCGCGTATTGAAACGCTCCCTCGCGGTCGGTTACGGCATCGGTGTACGCTCCCCGGACATGGCCAAACATTTCGCTTTCGACTAAGTTTTCAGAGACCGCTCGCACGTTGAGTGCGACTAAGCGTTTATTCTTGCGAGGGCTGTTCTGGTGGATAGCCCGCGCGATCAGTTCTTTGCCGGTCCCGCTTTCACCGGTGATCAGCACCGTGGCGTCGGTGGGTGCAATGCGTTTGAGGCGATCGATCAGCGATTGCACTTGCGGACCGGCGTACACGATGCCTTCGAATCCGAATCGTTCGTCGAGTCTTCGGCGCAGTTCGATGTTGGTTTGTTTGAGCTGGACCGACTCAACGGCCTTGGCTGCGATCGCGCGAAGTCGGTTTGGAGTGATTGGCTTTTCAAGAAAATTGAAAGCGCCCAGCTGCATCGCTTCGACGGCTTTCGTCACAGTCGCATGCCCCGTCACCATAATCACTTGACAATCTGGCAGGAGTTGACGGGCCAGAGCCAGTATTTGCATCCCGTCAAACTCGTTCATCATCAAATCGGTGATGACAACGTCGTAGGTGTTTTGCTCGAGCATTCGCTTACCCTCGGGGCCACTCGTGGCGACCGTGCAGCGGTAACCGGTTCGCTCTAGACTTTCGGTCATAGCACGCGCGTGAGCGGGGTCGTTGTCGACGATAAGGAGTGAGAATAGTTTCGGGTCGAACTCCGAGGGGTTATTCGGATCGGATGAGATTGGGTTCAAGGTGGCGGATTCGTCGGATTGCATAGGGACAGGATTCGCGGGGTGATTGAGCGAGGATTGGCTGCAAAGACTTAGAAATGTGCCTCAAGGCATTGCAGGTGCTTGAAAAATGGGTACCGTGTTGGACCATCCGTTGTGGATGGATTTTCGGTAAAAGCTTGGATTTGAAAAGGACTAATGGATGTCGGAAAACACGGTGTGCCGTGGAGTTCGCGGTGCAACGACCGTCGAAGCTAACACGCGTGACGCGATTCTCAAGGCCACTCGCCAGCTTTTGGCATTAATTATCCGTCGAAACGGGATTGACTCTGCGGACGTCGCCAGCGCTGTCTTTACGGTCACTCGCAACTTGGACGCAGAATTTCCGGCTCTGGCTGCCCGACAGTTCGGCTGGCTCGATGTCCCTTTGTTGTGCGGATACGAAGTGGAAGTTCAAGGCTCACTCAGCTCGTGCGTTCGGATTTTGCTGCATTGGAATACTACCAAAACGCAGAAAGAAATCCATCACGTCTACATCCATGACGCAGTTGCCCTGCGTCCAGATTTGAGCAAATTGCCGCCGGTCGATTGGAAAGAACTGGAGCTATGGATCAGCGAACAAACTGTTTCGCGAGACCCAATTAAGCCGATCGAACCATAATGCATTTGACGTGGACACCCAACGCCTCTGCCAGCGCGATGCACGCTTCTCAAGCCATTTGCGAGGCGGGCGATAAACTTACCGACAATCGAGTCGTCGAATCGATTGGCAAGTACGCGTTGGGACTTGGCCGCTGGATTGAGGCCTCTGCTCCTTTTGACTCGGCTCGCTTTTGGTCGCTTTTGGTCGGCCACTCCGCGATCATTGACTCCAATTTGGATCTGGCGCAGGTCGTCTTGCGTAAGGGAGCTGTGCGACTCGGCGACAAAACCGCCATATCGCAGCTGGCCGGATTCGTTTCCGATATCGAAGCGGCCTACAATCAGCTTTTTCCGAAATTCCACGAGCAGCTTCCATTAAGAGCCAGACCACTTCAAGAACACTGGCTCGGCTTCGGACCCGGATTGCTTGCCCATCTCGGTCGGCTGACGCAAAAAGATCTACTCGTTTCCGAAGCCCGCGTTGTGGTGTTGCAACCCATCCTAGCCGGTGCCGGAGTCGCGCACATCGACCAAAATCTCGTCCGCATCGAAGCGGTACTGACCAATCCTATGGTCGAGTTGCCCGAAGTGGTGCGATTGGCTTGGCTACTTTCTCAACTGCAGCTCGATTTGCCAATCCATAGCGAGACCATCGGCATGAACTTACTCACGAGGCTGGGACCTTTGGCCATGCTGCCGCCCATTCTGGCTGCGGCCGAAGTGATGGAACTGAGCAAATGCGATGAGTCGATCGCGGAACTTGCAATTGAACAGTGGCGAATACCTGTCCCAAAGGATAAAGAGATTCACGTTGAGATTGTGCCCGTCCTGATGGACTGGTGGGAGACCTATCTCCAAACGCGACCCGCTTGGCATACTGCATTGCAAGCGTTAGCGAAAATGTTAAGCCTGGGATAAGAGATAGACTCCAATCTCGCTTGACCTCATCGATTGGGAAAGGCTAGTCTCCCGAGGAAATGTCCGGGGGCGGACTACCATGACTCGCGCACTAGGGGCTCAATAATATGTCGAAGGAAAACACGACGAAGTCTTCCGTACCACTACTCGATGTCAATCGAGGTAATTCGTTGCTCCGCGATGAAATCCTCGCGTCGATTGCAGAGGTGGTGGATAGCGGTCGATTTCTTCATGGCCCTCAAGTTGGCGAATTGGAATGCACCGTTGCGGGGCTATGCCAAACGAAACAAGCGATCGCCTGCGCCTCTGGCAGCGATGCGCTTTTGCTAGCATTGATGGCTCTCGATATCCAGTCGGGCGATGAAGTGATTTTGCCGAGCTTTACCTTTTTCGCGACTGCGTCTGCGGTGGCGAGAATGGGGGCGAACCCCGTGTTTGTCGACATCGATCCCAAGACATACAACATCTGTCCAGACGCGGTTGAGGCCAGCGTTACATCGCGCACCCGGGCCATTATGCCTGTCCACTTATTCGGTCAATGCGCGGCGATGGACAAAATAACAGCCATCGCCAAGAAGCATGATTTGCCGGTCATTGAGGACGCTGCTCAAGCCATTGGAGCGGAGTACATGGGGCGACCAGCGGGTGCTTGGGGAGACATAGGCTGCCTAAGCTTTTACCCAACCAAAAACCTCGGCGGGATGGGTGACGGCGGAATGATGGTTTGCAGTGATACAGAAATGGCGGCGAAACTAAGACTACTCGCTTCGCACGGTATGCAACCTCGCTACTATCACAAACTCGTCGGAATCAACAGCCGGCTCGATACGATCCAAGCTGCCATCCTCAACGTCAAGATCGCTCATTTGCAGTCCTACTGCGACGCGCGACAAAAGAACGCTGCTCGCTATGCCGAGCTCTTTACTTCCGCGGGCTTAACGGAGTGCGTCGAATTGCCATATCAATCGCCACATGCGTTGCATGTTTGGAATCAATTTGGAATCCGAGTTCCAGGCGGCATGCGAGACTCGCTTCGGAAGCATCTGACGGAACTGGGCATTGGCAACGAAGTTTACTATCCAGTCCCACTGCATCAACAAGAATGCTTCCGCGATTTAGGATACACCGACGGTTGTTTGCCACAAACAGAAAAGGCGGCCAAAGAAATCTTGCACTTGCCGATCTACCCTGATTTGACTGAGCGAGAACAGGACACAGTGGTCAATGGCATCAAGCAATTCTACGAGTCTGCTTCACTAAGACGAGCAGCTTAGAGCTCGTCCATTGCCAGCAAATGCAAGACCCACAACTTTGTGCTTGCTCCCCTCGCCCCTTTTTAGCCTTTTTAGGGGAGAGGGGTTGGGGTGAGGGGTTTTGCACTGTGTTTTAAAGGGATTTTTGATCGTGGATTCAATTCTTTGCCTCCCTTCAAAAGCATGCACAAATCACTGAACCGGAGGCTTTCAAGTCAGAGCTCCACCCCAAAGGCCATAAGACCAAAGGGCCAAACGGGAGAAATCACATCGGTTTCGTTCAACACGGCCTTTGGCCCTAAAACAGCGGCTTCTGATTTCCAGTGTCTTTGTTTGGATTGAAAAGCTTCAGCATCTCATACGCCTTGGCCGTGGCACAGCGTCCGCGTTGAGTGCGAATCACATACTCGCTGCGCAAGAGAAAGGGTTCAACCTCGTCCTCAAGCGTATCCGATGAAACGCTCATCGTATGGGCGATCGCTTCCACTCCCGCAGGACCGCCGTTGAAGACTCGGATTAGTGTTTCCAGATAGCGACGATCTTGACGATCGAGGCCAATCTCGTCGATTCCCATCATGTCCAGCGCTCGCTTGGCGATGTCGATCGTAACCTTTCCGTCTGCCTTGCTCATCGCGAAATCGCGTACCCACAAGAACCGATTGTTGGCAATTCGCGGAGTCCCTCTCGCTCGCTTGGCGATTTCCACCGCCGCATCCGAATGCAGCGTGACGTTTAGTTTCTTTGCATTGCGTGACAAGATCTCGATCAACTCATCGACCGAGTAGTAGCCCAAATGCTGCCGGATCAAAAATCGATCGCGAAGCGGTGCACTGAGCATCCCAGCCCGAGTGGTTGCACCGATGAGCGTAAAGGGCTGCAACTGGAGATTGAGCGTTCTCGCATTGACCCCTTCACCCAAGATGATATCGATACGATAGTCCTCCATCGCTGTGTAGAGAAACTCCTCCACCGGCTTGGGCAAGCGATGGATTTCGTCGATGAATAGGACGGAACCATGCTCCAAGTTGGTCAGATACGGAATCATCTCTTTTGGCGCTTTGAGCACTGGACCGCTGGTCATGTCCACCTTAACCCCCATCTCGCGAGGAATGCACGTGGCGAACGTGGTCTTGCCAAGTCCAGGTGGTCCGTCAAAGAGGATGTGACCAAGCGGCTCCTTTCGCTTCTTAGCAGCATCCATGGCGATTTGAATGACGTCCATCACCTCTTGTTGGCCCACCATGTCGGCAATGCGCTTTGGACGCAGGACCGTATCGTTCTCACCTGGCGCCATGATGCCTGAGCCAGGAACGTGACTCGACGCAGGGCTAGTGTCCGCAGAGTTCGCGTCCCCCTGGTTTTCGCGGTCCGCTTTGCCATCATCGTCGTCGTCTGGCTCGGCAGGAATGATTTTTCGTTCTCGAACCATCCTACTTTTCCGCACCTGTGTCCAAGATCGCCATAAACGCCCTTTGCGGAATGTCGACGGAGCCGATCGATTTCATTCGCTTCTTGCCTTCTTTTTGTTTGGCCCAGAGCTTCTTCTTTCTCGATATGTCACCGCCGTAACACTTGGCAGTCACATTCTTACGCATGGCTGCTACTGTTTCGCGAGCAATGATTCGTGAACCGATGGCTGCTTGGACGGCTACCTCAAACATGTGCCGGTCGATTTCTTCCTTGAGCTTCTTCACCACGGCTCGGCCGCGACGCTCCGAGTCCGCCGTGTCGCAAATGATGCTCAACGCATCGACCCGTTTTCCATTGACGAGGATATCCATACGGACTAAGTTCGCAGGTTCATAGCCGATGATCTCATAGTCCATCGTGCCATAACCGCGAGTCACACTCTTGAGTTTGTCATGCAAATCATAGATGACTTCGGCCAACGGCAGATCGTAACTGACTAAGGCACGTGTACCGGACAAGTATTCATTGCCTCGCAAGATCCCGCGACGATCTTGCGACAGTTTCATGACCACTCCGATGTACTCGATTGGTAACACGAAATTAACGCGAACGATCGGTTGACGAAATTCTTCGATGTCGCAGGAATCAGGAACTTCTTGCGGGCGATGGATTTCTAAGGTTACTCCGTCTCGTCGCACGATCTCGTACGTCACATTGGGCGCCGTTTGCACGAGGTCTACATCGCATTCATTCTCAAGTCGCTGCTGAATGATTTCCATGTGCAACAGTCCGAGAAATCCGCATCGGAATCCGAACCCAAGCGCCTCGCTGGACTCAGGTGCATAGTCGAAGGAAGGGTCATTGATCGAAAGCTTTTCGAGCGCATCGCGAAGCTCCGTAAACTCTTGGCCGTCGCTCGGATAGAGCCCGCAGTACACCATGCGTTTGGGCGGTTTGTAACCCGCGAGCGCTACCGCCTTGTCATCGTTGGCCATTGCCACTGTGTCACCGATGCGAACATCCTTAAGCGACTTGATATTGCAAATGAGATATCCCACCTCACCCGCTAGCAGCGAGTCGACTGGCATGCGATGTGGGATGAACTGCCCCAACTCCAACACTTCGTAGTTGGCACCGACTCCGAGAAAACGAACTTTATCGCCCCGTTTTACTTTGCCCTCCATCACGCGAACATATGTGATAGCCCCTCGATAGTCGTCGTAAAGTGAATCGAACACCATCGCCTTGAGCGGTGCATTGCGATCGCCGGTTGGAGGTGGGATGCGTTCCACAATGGCTTCGAGCAGTTCGTCGATACCGAGGCCGGCTTTGCCTGAGCACTTTACGATCTCGGTCGGGTCGATGCCCAAGCTTTGTTCCATTTCCGTGGTCACTTCATCGACACGCGCGTGCACCAAGTCGATTTTGTTAATAACGGGTATGATCTTGAGTTCATGTTCCATGGCGGCGTAGGCATTGGCAACGGTCTGGGCTTCGACCCCTTGGAACGAGTCCACGAGCAGCAGCGCACCCTCACAACAAGTCAATGCACGCGAGACTTCGTATTGAAAGTCGACGTGGCCAGGGGTGTCGATCAAATTCAGTTCGTACAGCTCGCCTTTGTGCCAGTGGTTGAGTGAGACCGATTTCGCTTTGATAGTGATACCGCGAGATCGCTCTAAGTCCATTCCGTCGAGCAGTTGCTCTTTCATCTTGCGCATTTCGACGGTGCCGGTCCGTTCGAGGAGTCGGTCCGCGAGGGTACTTTTGCCGTGGTCAATGTGTGCAATAATACAAAAATTCCGAATTTTGGCAGTGGGCATTTCACCGATTTGTTGGCCGCCGTGTTTGCCACTCGTGCTCATGAACGATTCCTAGTACTTGCTTTAAATTGAATTTTGTTTCGGCTGGGATGGATGGCGGTGATCACGTCGGTAACTTTTTGAATTCCATTCGAGCGATCCCGGCGGCCCCCAGATAGCCAGCATCGCCACCCAAGGAAGCGAACTCGATCTTGGTGCCGCGGGCGACATATTCGAAACTGCGTTTTCGAAACGTTTGCCCAATCTGCGTTAAAAATCGCAAACCGACCGGTGACGCTATACCACCAAAATTCATTGCACCACCTAAAACGATCAAACCTGGATCGAGCGTATGAACAATGGTCGCGATGCCAAGTGCCAAATAGTCGGCGGTTTCATCGATGACTTTCAGACTGAACGCATCACCCGCCGAAGCCGCTTCGTAGATCATTTTGGTCGTTAAGTTTTCTGCGTGATCGCGTAGCGAGCTCGCGGCACCTGCGGCCAGTTCTTCTTTTGCTCTTTGGGCGACACCGCTTGCACTGGTGTAAGCTTCCAAGTGGCCACGCCCGCCACCCCAGACACAGAGTCTCGCGTCGGGCCGAGGATCGATGATCATGTGGCCGCATTCACCGCCGAAACTATTGTGTCCAACGACGAGTTGGTTGTCGATGATGATGCCACCGCCGACACCCGTCCCGAGCGTTAACAAAACCATACTACTGTAGATAGCACCCGTACCGACCCAAAATTCACCAAATGCAGCTGCATTCGCATCGTTTGCAAACGAAACCGGAATTCCGATCGACTCCTCGAGGCATTTCACAATTGGGAAGTGATGCCAGTGGGGGTGATTTGGCGGTTCGATTAGCATCCCCTTTGGGATATCCTGGCTGCCTGGTGTTCCAAGACCGACCCGGGCGATGTCGCTCCGGCTCAGTCCGATCGATGCCAGCAGCTCCGACGAGGCAGCCGCGACTCGCTTCATGGCATCAGCAGGACCGCGTGGTTCCTCGGTCGGAAATGCAGTGAATCCCAGCGTTTTGCCAACGTCGTCAACGACCCCGACCTTCATCCCCGTTCCGCCAACGTCGATTCCCAAATAAAGCGGAGCCACTGCCTGTGAGGCCGGGTGAATTGGTTGTGAAGTCATAACTCGAATTGAGGCTAGGGTTTGTCGAAACACAAATTGTGTCGTTGAGAACACAGCACCCCAGTATAGGGCAAGCCAATCTTAACCAACAGGACCATTCTGGCCTTGCATTCGCCAGGGCATGGGGAGAACCGATCGGATAATTCCATCTAAAGCTGAGGTGCGTATTTCAGCTTGGTCGTTTGCTTCATGACCTGCTTCAACTCAACGCCTGGCTTGGCCGGATCAGTACTGGGGCGGAGTACGTTCATCGACATGTCCTGGCTGAACTCAGAGTGGTCGATGCTGCCTCGTGTGTTGTCAAACCAAATCATGCCGCCCGATTCTTGGCTCTTTAATTTAAGTCCGGAATTGGCTGTCGGGTCCTTGACCTTAACAGCCGTCGTCGCCTTGATTCGATCGAATACTCTGCCGCCAACGGTTTCTTCCCCCAAGTATTGATACGTGGTGCTAATTACTAGCTTGCCGAATGGAGGCATAACCAGTTCGAATTCCGCTGGCCAATTCTCACCTACATCGATCGTCTTAGTCGGAAATTTGAGGGAACCATTGGCGGCGATTTCTCGAAGCCCTGCAATGCTGAGTTCGTCCAAGTTTTTTGACACGTCCTCCGGAATCACGACCTCTGCGATTTCGCCATTCAGTTTCGTCTTGACCATAAACCGGGTGCCAGCAAGTGGCCGAATCCCCTTGGCCATCTCCTCGGCGATGCCAGTGAGTTTCTGGGTATTGTTGGTATCGATGACAAAATTCCCCAAGGCGGATTTCAAATCGAGTTGAATGCGGTTAATTTTCTGTTCGATGGTGGCCAAGCCATCACTTGCGATATCGTCGACCGTCCAAGTAATATTGGTGGTTTGCCGCGTTTGTGTTTGATTGCTTGCCCCAGCTCCCAACTCCAATTGCATATTCGTTTCCTGATCGATCACAACATTGGTCACGGCTCCCTTTTTGAATTTCCATGCAAGTGTTTTCTGAGCCCAACAACTTGGAATCGTTCCCAACGTCGCGGCTAAGAAAACAATTGCAGCCAGAACTGAACGCAAAATAAATGGAGGAATCATTTGGTTTCCTAGGAAGAGTTGAGATTAGCACGTCGACTGGATCGACAAACGGCATCCATGTTATAGTCCAAGTTGCCCAAGAGAGCCAATCGGACTCGACTGGTAGATTAAAGAATGAGCTTGGGGCAATTGTCTAGTATGGTTACAATGGTGAGTCATAACGTCTCACATAGTTTCCATTTTTCGCCGATCGAATGCTAGAGCACACGACCCCAAACTCTCCGACCGCGACAGTCATCACCGCGGCCGAATTAAAACGATTTCAATACTGCGATGGCGTGGTTCGGCTGTTCCTGACTGCAACTCTTTTCTGGTCCTTCTTGACGTGCATCACGGGAATTTTAGCTGGACTACTGTTATCGATGCCAACGCTCGTCGCGAATCTGCGGGAGGACATTCTGCCATATGTGACTTTTGCTCGAATGAATGTCCTACAGGTGAACATGGCATTGTTTGCCTTTTGTGGTAACGCAGTCTTTACAGGTGTTTACTACAGCACACAGCGCCTTTGTAGAGCTGGTCTATGGAGCCCTACATTGGGAGTGGTTCACTTTGCTCTTTGGCAACTGATGCTGGTTGCGCTGTTTTGCACGCTGCAGTTAGGGTTGACGCAAGGTCGGTTGATTTCAGGCGCACCCTGGCCGGTGGATGTAGCAATGGCCATACTTTGGATCGCGTTCTTTGGACTCAATATCTTCATGACCATTGTGAATCGTCGCGAACGATTTATGTACGTAAGTTTATGGTTCTACCTTGCCTCCATCATCACAGTAGGAGGCTTGATGTTGTCTAATTGTATTGCAGTCCCTATGGGCTGGTGGCAGAGTGTCCCCGCGTTTTCTGGAGTTAAGGATGCGCTGATGCAAAGTTGGTTCAATTACAGCTTGTATGCATACTTCGTTACCTTGCCGTTCCTTGGCTTCGTGTATTACTTCCTTCCGAAAGCTGTGGACCGACCGCTTTACAGTTACAAGTTGAGCATTGTGCACTTTTGGTCGATGGTGCTTTTGCTGATTTGCTGTGGATTCAAGCAACTGCATTTTACGCCCATTCCGGAATGGGCCAGTACTCTTGGTATGCTTTGCGGAATCATGCTTTGGATGCCTTCTTGGGCCGGCGTCGCAAACGGAATAGGCACGCTATCTGGTTCTTGGCAAAAAGTGCGTGGCGATGTCTCGCTTCGGTTTATGGTGATGGGGTTACTCATCTACGGCCTGACATCTTTCGAAAGTTCGCTGCTCTCCATTAAGAGCATAGACGCTTTG
>Ga0163144_10003756_pt1 | contig 34572 bp, 24 predicted proteins | sample OliLak19BULKMAT1_FD_123175 | JGI IMG/M metagenome (GOLD analysis project Ga0163144, IMG submission 123175) | Freshwater microbial mat bacterial communities from Lake Vanda, McMurdo Dry Valleys, Antarctica - Oligotrophic Lake LV.19.BULKMAT1 | ecosystem: Environmental > Aquatic > Freshwater >...
CGCCGTTTGATACGCACCTTATGCGAAGTGGGCAGTGCCCACCCTAGCGGGTGGGTGCGTCGTTCGGGGTCCAGAGGAGACGAGGATACTCTACGCCGTCGCGGCGGCGCGGAGGCGTTTGATCCGCACTTGGACATCACGGAAGTTGAAGTTCCACTGCGCAACCTGGCTGTACGCCTTGATCGCTCCGGCGGCGTCTTTGCGGGCTTCGAGGGAGCGGCCGTACCAGTAGTACATCTCGACGGACCTGGGGTCACCCTTCAACTGGTATTCACCGATCACACTGCTGAGCGTGTCGACCGATTCGTCGACGTACTGGGCATCTAAAAACGCCCGGCCGAGCAGAATGCCGGCGTCGGTGCGGAACTTCGGATCGTTGCGGACCTGCTGGAAGACGGGGATGGCTTCGTCGAAGTGACCGAGGAGGAACATGCGCTTGGCGACGTCAAAACGGATGCCGCTATCAGTGGGGTAATTCTCTGCCCATAGCTGATATTCGCTCAACTCTTCGTTCGTCTTCTGCTTGAAGAATTCCTCGTACGCCTTGCGAAGAGTTTCATCCTTCGGATTGGCTTGAATCTTCGCACGTTCCGCACGATCGGCCCGGGCCCACTGGGCCAGCCGAATGCGCCCGATGTTCTGGCGGAAGCGGAACTGGCCGGTGCGCGTGTGCGCCTCTTCGAGCAGTTCGACGGCCTGGTTCTCGTAGTCGGGGTTTTCCGTCTTCACGAGGATCTCGACGAGCTTCATCAGCTTGCCGGCTTCGTGCGGCTCGGCTTTGTATTCCCGCTCGGCGATGGCGATGAGACGACCGACGGCGTCGGCGTCCTGCGTGCCACGGTCGGCGTCCAGGTGCTGCTGCTGAGAGGCCATGTCGCGCACACTGTCGCGGAAGCTCTTGCCCGTGCCGTACTTTCCTTCGTCCATCGTCAGCTGCGCACCGAGGTGCTTGAGCTCAGTCGACAGGTCCATGTCGTCCTCTTTCATGAGGGCAGCATGGTGGGCCGCGTCGACGGCTTGCTTCCACTGGCGCAGGCTCTTGTAGATGTCCTTCAGGATGATGAACTTATTAAAGTCAGGCTTCTTCGAGTCGGCGTTGGCCTTTTGCAGGATGGGCCCCAGCCACATCACGGTGTCGTAGAAACCACCCCGCTGGGCGTTCTGGAGCATCAGCACCATGATGTCGGTGTTGCCGGGGTCGTACGCGAGCAGTTTCTCGGCGTTGAGCATGTTCTGCTTGTCGTCCTTCGTCGGACGTTTCAGCGACATCTTGTCGAACATGCCGAGGTCTTTACCGCCCGAGGCCTTGCGCTTCAGTGAATAGTCGCGCAGCGTCAGGTGGGCTTCGACCGCATCGGGGTCGATACCGAGACCATTGAGGTACATCTCGATGGCGTACTCGTAGTTGCCCGTGCCGGCGACGGTGTCACCGCGATCGAAGAAGACCTTGGCCTTCTTGCGATCTTCCTCGGGAATCTCTCGGTACCCTTCTGGGAGTTCAGCCACGTTCACTTCCTAAACACAAGACCGCATGATGTGCCACCGGTCGCACCGTCGCGCCGACGGGACCGCGCGTGTTGCTCAGTCACGGACAATTCTAGGCCCCCAAGACCTCCGGTTGTAATCGGAACGGCGCGGGACTGTCAAATCGTTTCACAGCCGTTAAAGTGTTCGCCAACGCATACTTCAACACGCATGTACGACGAACTGCAGATCATCAAATGGCCCGACCCCCGCCTGAAAAAAGCCTCGGTGGCCGTCACGACGTTTGACGACAACCTCAAGACCCTCTCAGACCGCATGTTCACCCTCATGCGCGAGGCGAAAGGCGTGGGCTTGGCGGCGCCGCAGGTGGGCGTCAACATCCGTTTATTCGTCATGAACGCTACCGGGCAACCCGAAGGCGACCGGGTCTACATCAACCCCGTCCTCACCGAAGGCAGTGGCAGTGACGAAGACGAGGAAGGCTGCCTTAGCCTGCCGACGATCTACATCCCCGTCTTGCGCGACGAAACCCTGACGATGACCGCCAAAGACCTCACCGGTCAACCCATCGCCGAAACCGCCACCGGCTTTGTCGCAAGAGTCTGGCAACACGAAACCGACCACCTCAACGGCGTCCTCCTCACCGACCGCATGGGCCCGGTCGCGAAGATGACCTTCCGCAAGAAACTCAAGGAACTGGAAGAGGACTACGCCATCGCGAACCCGAAAAAGAAGCGGTAAACGCAGAGGCGCAGAGCGAGGAACGCAGAGAGACGCGGAGAAAGCACAGAATGCTGTTGAGAGCTGCGTTCCTCACTTGGCTGGTTGTTGAGCACTTATCCAAGTTAGTTTCGTCTTTCTCTGCGTTTCTCCGCGTTCCCCCTCCGCGCCTCTGCGTTGAACTGCCTTTCTTGACACCCCCACCGCATCCCAATACCTTTTCCCCTTTACCGCTTCACACCCGAAAGGTTCCCCCGTGACCCCGCAATTGGATGGTAATACGTGCGTCGTCGGCCTGCAGTGGGGCGACGAAGGCAAGGGCAAGATCGTCGACTTTCTCACCGAGAACGCCGAGGTCGTCGTCCGCTATTGTGGTGGGGCCAACGCGGGGCACACCGTCCGCATTGGTAACGAAAAATACGCCACCCATCTGCTGCCCGTCGGCATCTTTCGCCCGGGTGTGATTAACCTGATCGGCAACGGGGTCGTGCTCGACCCTGCCGTCCTGTTGCGCGAGATTGACGAGTTCACCGCCCGCGGCATCGTCATCACGCCCGAGACGCTCAAGATCAGTTACAAGGCCCACCTCGTCATGCCCTACCACATGGCCGAGGACGCCGCGCGTGAAGGCGCTGCCGGTGACAAGGGCATCGGCACGACCAAGCGTGGCATCGGCCCCACCTACGCCGACAAGATGCAGCGCGCCACCGCCATCCGTGTCGCCGATCTGCAGCACGAAGAACAGCTCAAGGAACGCGTTCACCGCATCACCGACGAACGCAACAAGGTCTTGAAGGTTCTCTACGACGCCCCGCCCATCAGGTGGCAGGAGATCTTCGAAACCTACCGCGACTACGGCCGACGCATGCTCCCGTATGTCGACGACGTCGGTTACCTCCTCCAACAATACGCCAAAGCCGGCAAGCGCATCGTCTTTGAAGGCGCCCACGCCGTCCTGCTCGATATTGACCACGGCACCTACCCCTACGTCACCAGCAGCTCCTGCAGCGCCCTGGGCCTCTACACCGGCAGCGGTGCCCCACCGAAGACCGTCCAGAACTTCTACGGCATCATGAAAGCCTACAGCACGCGCGTGGGTGGCGGCCCGTTCCCGACCGAACAGGCCAACGACACCGGCAACTACATCCGCGAGCGTGGCAACGAATACGGCACCACCACCCGCCGCCCGCGCCGCTGTGGTTGGTTTGACGCGATGGCCGTCAAGTACAGCGTCGACCTGTGCGGCGTTACCCACATCGCGCTCACGCTCCTCGACGTACTCAGTGGCTTGGACCACCTGCAAATCTGCACCGGCTACAAATGTCGTGGCCAACGCCTCGACTACTTCCGCGCTGACATGGACACCCTCGCCGAGGTCGAACCGATCTACGAAACCCTCCCCGGCTGGCGCGGCAACATCAGTGGCGTCCGCCGATGGGACGAACTGCCCCCCGAAGCGCAAACCTACGTAAAACGATTAGAAACCCTGGTCGGCGCCCCCATCAAAATGGTCAGCGTCGGCGCTGAACGCTCCGCAACGATCATGCGGTGATTGTCCGTTCCACCTTTTCGCGATGACGATAACCAAAAGGACGGAGCACGCCGTACAGGGCGCGCTCCGTCCGAGTGTTTTGCTTTGGAAACACGGGCTGAAAGCCCGTGCTACGTTAAACTGAACCAGTACCGTGCAGTTGGCCGTTCTGCAAGATTAGAGCGTCCTCAGGTCAAACGTGGCGTCCACCGAGCGCAAATGTCATCCCGAGGGGAGCGGTAGCGACCCGAGGGATCTCCAACGACGAGAGACGCCCGGCACGAAGAGATCCCTCAGGTCGGCAAGCCTCCCATCGGGATGACACGCTACGTCCAGGACGAAGGTGCGCTGTACTCCGCCGACTTGTATTACTTCGACGGCGGCGTCTCAGCGTTTGCCGTCACCAGTGGTTGCAGGTACGGCAGCACGGTCAAAGCGACGAGGCGATGGCCCTCCGCCGTGGGATGGATTCCATCCGGCTGGTTCAAGCGCAAGACACCACCGACGGCTTCCAGAAGGAACGGCACGAGTGGCACGTTCAATTCCTTGGCGAGCCGCGGGTAGATCTCGCGAAACTGGGTCGTGTAGGTTTGACCATAGTTGGTTGGGATCATCATGCCGAGCAACAGCACATCCGCACCGGCCTCGCGAGACTTGAGGACGATGCTGCGCAGGTTGGACTCGGAACCACTTGGATCCATGCCACGGAGGCCATCATTGCCACCGAGGCCGACGACCACGATGTCAGGTTTCTGTCGCAGTAGCCAATCGATCCGCCTTAACCCACCGGCGGACGTGTCTCCACTGACGCCGGCGTTAACAATCTCAGCGGCAAGGCCCTTTTCCTCTAACGCCTTACCCACCAAACTCGGGAAGGCTTCATCGCGTTCCAACCCGTACCCTGCTGTTAAGCTGTCACCGAGGAAGACGACTCGCGGCCCGCGCGCTTTGGGGATTGGGGGAATCACAGGTGGCGCGACCGTCACGTGTTCCGGAACCGTTGACGACGACACGCCGCGCTCCGCCTCTTGGCGATCGCAGCCGGTGATCAGCGCCAACGCACCCACGATCATCAGCAAGCCAGGAACTGTCATCGACCCACGCTTCATCGTTCAGCTTTCAACTTCCTACGCGCCATGGTTGCACACTGCGGCGACTCGGCCAATCATAGGCGTCGCAACATGACGATGCCCACCCCTGCGTCCATCGAAACCGTCGGCCTGACCCGCCGTTTCCAATCTGGTCCGAAGACGATCACGGTCCTCGACCAGGTTTCATTGACCATCCCACGCGGCGAGTTCGCAGCCATCATGGGACCGTCGGGCAGTGGCAAATCGACACTCCTTGCGCTGCTGGCCGGTTTGGATCGCCCGAGTGACGGTAGCGTCAGCATTGACGGTGAAGCGATCGAAGCGATGAACGAGGACCGCCTTGCGCTGCTACGTCGGCGGAAGATCGGGTTCGTGTTCCAGTCCTTCCACCTGCTGGGCAACTTCACCGCGGTTGAGAACGTCATGCTGCCGTTGGAACTGCTCGGCCTGCCGTCACCACGCCAACGGGCCAGCGAACTGCTCGCACGCGTGGGGCTGGGTGATCGCGGGCATCATTATCCAACGCAACTGTCCGGTGGTGAACAGCAGCGCGTCGCGCTCGCGCGCGCGTTTGCGCCCGACCCACCGGTGCTGCTGGCGGACGAGCCGACGGGAAATCTTGACGGTGTCAACGGTCAGATCGTCATCGACTTGATGCTCAATCTGCGGCGCGACCATGGCACGACCCTCGTGCTGGTAACACACGACCCGACACTCGCGGCGCTGGCTGACCGCACGATTCGCCTGCGTGATGGACGGCTGGTCGACCATGACGCAACCGCTACGCCCACGGGGGCGTCACGATGACTATTCCCCAATACTTCCGCATGGCGATGCGCGAATCGCGCCGTGCACGTGGGCGCATTGCGCTGTTCGCTGGGTGCATTGCAGTGGGCGTCGCCGCGATCGTGGTTGTCGCGGGGTTGTCTACGAGCGTGCAGGAAGGTGTCCGGTCTGAAGGTCGCAAGCTGATGGCCGCCGACATGATCATCGAGGGCAAACGTCCCGTGCCTGCCGAGGTCGATACGGTGCTTGTTGATTTCGTTGCCGGCGATTCGCGGTTCACCGGGCAGACCGTTCAGCGAGCCGAGGTCAAAGAGTTCGTCAGTGTTGTCCTGTCGGATGATGAGAAGACGAGCCAGTTGGCACAGGTGAAAGTGGTGCAGGGTGGCTATCCGTTCTACGGTCAGCTTCAGCTCGATCCTGCAGGCTCACTCGACTTGTTGTTAACAGCGGACACCACCGTTGTCGCGCCGGAGCTCATGGAGCGCATGGGCCTGAAGATCGGTGATGCCCTCCGCATCGGTGGGTCGCGATTTCGCGTCGCCGGCGTTGTGGTTGCGGAACCAGACAAGCTTGCCGTGACGTTCGCGCTTGGACCGCGCGTCTTTCTGTCACCCGAAGGGTTAAACCGCACCGCGTTGCTCGACCGTGGTGCGCGGGTGGACCACAAGGTGCTGCTTAAACTGCCCAGCGGTGCGACCAGCCTAGATTTAACGCAGTTGGAACGCGCAATCGAGGCCAAACTGCCCGATGCCGAGTACTTCCGCATCCGCTCTTTCAGTGAAGCACAACCGGCATTGCGGCGAACGTTCGATCGCATGGGACGATACCTCGGTCTTGTCGGCCTGCTGTCGCTGCTCGTCGGTGGCGTCGGTGTGGCGCAGGTGGCGCGAGCGTGGCTCGCCAGCCGCATGGATGACATAGCAATTCTGCGTTGCATCGGGGCGACGTCGCGCGAGGTCGTGCTGCTGTTCCTGCTGCAGGTCGTCGCGATGGCCTTGGCTGCGAGCCTTATCGGCGCGGCGTTGGGGACGGCGCTGCATGCGCTGGTGCCGACACTGTTCGGCGACCTGCTTCCACCGGAACTCATCCGCCCCTGGCAGCCCGCAGCCATCGTGCGAGGCGTTGCGCTGGGACTGGCTGTCGCGCTGGTCTTCACACTGCCGCTGCTGGTTGGCTTGCGTCGGGTGCCGCCCGTTCGCGTGCTCAGGCGAGATGCGGAACCCGTAAACGCCGGACTATTTGGGCAGCTCGTCGCCGCGATTCTCGTGCTCAGTGGTGTGTGGATCGCGGCGTCGCTGCAAGCCGAATCGTGGCGGTTCGGGACGTATTTCCTCGGTGGCATCGTCGCATCGGTACTGCTCCTGGCGCTTGCAGCAATGGCGCTGAGTCGACTAGCAAGACTATTGCCGCGCGATGCGGGTGGCGTACGGCTGCGTCACGGGCTTACGCACCTGGCCCGCCCGGGTGCCGCGACGATCGGCGCCATCATCGCACTGGGGCTCGGAGTGACGTTTGTCTTCGCAACCCACATCGTTGAACGCCACTTTGGTGAACAACTGAAAGCCGAGCTTCCGACTGATGCGCCGTCCACGTTTCTGATCGATGTTCAACCGGACCAGTGGGACGAGCTCGCAACGCTACTGAGGAGTGAAGGTGCAACCGGTATCGAATCCCAGCCACTGGTGACAGCGCGGTTGGCAGCGATCGATGGTGTGCCGGTTGACGAGTTGACGGAGCGGCGTCGAAGCCAGCCGACCGCCGATGCAAACCAATCCGGCGATCGACCCCGTCCCAATCGAGGCACGTTGACACGCGAGCAACGGATAACCTACGGCCCTGCCCTACCGCGCGGCAACCGCATTATCACGGGCAAATTCCCTGCCGGCCCTGAGGTCCCCAATGGTGTCAGTGTCGAGGAGAACTTTGCCGGCGAGCTTGGGGTGCAGGTTGGCTCGACGATCGGGCTCGACGTGCAAGGCGTGCCGGTCGAACTGAAAGTGACAAGCCTGCGCACGGTTGACTGGCGAACGTTTGGCATCAACTTCTTCCTGTTCGCCGAGCCCGGGCCACTGAATGATGCGCCACAGCAGCGGGTCGCGGTGGCGCGGATCGCGACGCCCGACCTGCCGCGCGTGCAAGCGAAAGTGGTCGCTGCGATGCCGAACGTGACCGTCATCCACATTCGCGACGTAATGGACAAGGTCAACACGGTGCTCGGCAACCTGTCGATTGCTACTCGAGCGCTGGGGCTTTTCACGATCGCTGCTGGTGTGATCGTATTGGGTGGCACGATCGCCGCGACACAAGCGAAGCGGGCCAAGGAGGTCGCGCTGTTGAAGACGATCGGCATGACCCGTCGCGATGTCGCTACGGTCTTCGCGATCGAGTACGCGCTGACGGGCATGGTGTCAGCGATCGTCGGTGTGACCGCTGGCGCGACACTCGGCTGGGCCGTGATCTCGAAGTTAATGGAGCTGCCCTGGTCGCTGCGAATCGGTGAGCTCGCGATTGCGGGGGGTACGACGGTCGCGCTGGCGGTCGTCGCCGGTCTGGCTGCGAGCGCTCGGGCCCTAACAGTACGCCCGGTCGAAGTGCTACGAGCCGAGTGAAAGTCTAGTCCCAACTACATCGGCCTTAAGCCGCGTGCGTCGTATTCAACGCCTTGCAGATCTGCACGGTCGCTTTGCTCTTATTCAGCGTATAGAAGTGCATGCCATCCACACCGTTTCGGTTCAAATCCTGGCATTGCTGGATCGCGTAGTCGACACCCGCAGCGTGGACGGCTTCAGGATCGGCTTCCAACGCTTCCAGTTTCAACAACAGTGGGTGTGGAATCTTCGCGCCGCACATGCCGATGAATCGCTTGATCTGGCCAACGTTCAAGATCGGCATGAGCCCCGCGACAATTGGCACCTTGATGCCAATGGCATGGGCGGCCTCGCGGAAGCGGTAGAAGTCATCGTTGTCGAAGAACAGCTGGGTGACGATAAAGTTGCCACCGTTGTCGACCTTGCGCTTCAAGTTTTCGAGATCGCGCGACTTGTTCAGACACTGGGGGTGCCCTTCCGGATACCCGGCGATTCCAATGGAAAAGTCGTGACGATCACGGACGTATTTCACGAGCTGGTCGGCGTACGCGAAGCCACCCTCGGTCGCGACGAACTGCGATTGACCGGACGGTGGATCCCCGCGCAGCGCGAGCACATTGCGAATGCCAGCGTTCCAGAGGTCGTCGAGGATTGAACCGATCTCTTCCTGCGTGTGCCCGACGCACGTCAGGTGCGCCATCGAGCGAATCCCACCCTCCCGCTGGATCTTCTCGACAAGCTCGACCGTCTTGGCCCGTGTGCTGCCACCCGCGCCGTACGTGACCGAGACATAACTGGGATCGAGCGGCTTCAGGTCCTCGACCGTCTGGTAGAGCGCAGCGAACCCCGCTTCGTTCTTCGGGGGGAAGAACTCGAAGGAGATCGTCGGTTCGCCCCGGCCCAGCAGCTTGTCAATTCGCATAGGATCCCTTGTCATGTATCGCTACACCATCTTACATTGGTATGGAAAATTGTCCATCCGTCCAGCCGGATATATGGATGTTATAAAATTGACCTCGCTCTATGCCTCAATTGGTTTCGCGAGCGTCTATAATGACTGCCAACGTCGATCCGACCTGACGTAAGGAGCAACCGCAATGGCATTGGTGTGGCAGCAACCTCTTCCCGAGATTTACACCCAGCTCTCTGACGCCGAGCTGCGCCTTCGCATTGAGGGCGTTAAGGAAGCGCTCGGTTCGCAGCTCGTCGTGCTCGGGCACCATTACCAGCAGAACGACATCGTCGACTTCGCCGACTTTACGGGTGATAGCTTCGAGCTGTCCCGGGCCGCGGCCAACCAGACGGACGTCAGCTATGTCGTTTTCTGCGGTGTCCACTTTATGGCCGAGTCTGCGGACATCCTGACGAAGGAAAACGTCCATGTCATCCTGCCCGACCTCGGCGCCGGTTGTTCTATGGCGGACATGGCCAACCTCGACCAGACCGAAGAGGCCTGGGCGCAGTTGACCGAAGTGTGCCCCGACCAGCTCATCGTCCCAATCACCTACATGAATAGCTCGGCCGCCATCAAGGCGTTTGTGGGCGAGCATGGTGGCGCAGTCTGTACCAGCAGCAACTGCCGGAACGTGCTCGAATGGGCGCTCAAAGGCGGTGCGAATCCTGCGGCAGCGGTCGGAAAGAAGGTGAAGATTCTGTTCTTCCCCGATCAGCACCTCGGTCGCAATACCGCGTATGCCATGGGCTACCCACTCGACAAAATGGTCCTTTGGGACCCGCGCCAAGACCTTGGCGGTAATGCTGAGCAGAACCTTGTGAACGCCGACTTCGTCCTTTGGAAGGGTCATTGCAGTGTTCACGCGCTGTTTCGGCCGGAACATGTGGACGACGTGCGGCGCAATCACCCGGGCATGAAGGTGATCGTCCACCCCGAGTGCAAATGGGAAGTCGTGCAGAAGGCCGACATGGCCGGTAGCACTGCGTACATCGTCGACCAGGTCCGCAAGGCCCCACCGGGCACGGAATGGGCGATCGGGACCGAGGTTCACCTCGTCAACCGTCTGAAACAGCAGCACCCCGACCAGAAGATCGTCGTTCTGAGTGACTGTCAGTGCCTCTGCACAACCATGTTCCGCATCGACCTGCCGCACCTGTGCTGGGTTTTGGAGAACCTGGTCGACGGCAAGGTCGTCAACGAGATCAAGGTCGACGCCCACACACGCACGTGGTCGCTGGTGGCGCTGGAACGCATGCTGAGCATCAAGGGCACCGGCAACCCGATCGGCAAGGACCAACCGGTGGGAACGACGGTAGATTAACCCAGCGGTATTGGCGTTCCGCAGCCTCGGGGTTTTCTCTACAATTCCTCTCGTCCATGAATCGTTGATTTTCGACGCGCTGGCATTTCGCTTTTCGCAGCCCGCTTGAGAGAACCGAATTCGATGTCCGTCGACCGCCCGCCAATCGCTTCGACCCCTGTAATTCCCTATTGCGGTGATGCTACGCGACTTGCGGCCTTGGAAAGTTACGGCATCCTCCACACGTCGGCCGAACAGGCGTTTGATGACATCACCAAGCTCGCAGCACAAATCTGCGCCATGCCTGTCGCGCTCGTCAACCTCGTTGCTCGCGACCACCAGTGGGCCAAATCTGAAGTAGGGGTTGGCCGGCGTCGCATGTCGCTTGAGGAATCGGTCTGCCGGCACCTGATAGTCCAGCAGGACGACGTGCTGCTCGTGCCCGACCTGACGAAGGATGCTCGCTTTACGGACAATCCGATCGTCGTCAACGCACCTTACGCACGGTCGTACGCTGGTGTAGCGCTTCGCACGCCGGACGGTCAGACCCTCGGCGCCCTCTGCGTCCTCGATCTCGTTCCGCGCGAACTCACGGATGCGCAACTGACTGCCCTTCGTGCGTTGGCCAGGCAGGTTATGTCGCAATTGGAGCTGCGCAAGCTCGCTGCCAAGCAAGGACAGCAGTCGCGCGAGTTTGACGCGGTGCTGTCCAACGTCCGTGACATCATCTACATCTTCGATCGCGACGGACGGTTCAAATACGCCAACAAGACGTTGCTTGATCTGTTTGGTATGTCGCGCGAAGAGCTGCAGGCCAAGTCGCTGCCCGAACTGGGTTACTCGCCGGCGACGATCGATTACCTGCTGGCGCAGATCAACGAGGTGTACAGCACCAAGCAGCGGACGACAGGTGAGATATCGCACGTGACGCCGACTGGCGTACATGGTGTTTACGAGCACTTGTTTGCCCCACTGCTCAACGAAGATGGTTCGGTGCAGGCGGTCGTCGGTTCGACGCGCGACGTTACGGGTCACAAAGCGGCACAAGCCCAATTGCGCGAAAACGCTGACCGCCTCAGTCTCGCGCTGTCGGCGGCGAACCTTGGGGACTGGGACTGGGATGCTGAGTCGGACTTGATGAAGCTCTCGCCGCGCGCGGCCGAGATTTACGGTGTCCCGGTCGATCCACCCCTGACGCGCACCGCGATGCGGGCCTTCCTGCATGAGGACAGTCGCGAGCGGTCGAAAATGGAGTCCGACCGGGCGGCCGGGGCGCACGGAGACTACGACATCGAGTATCGCGTGAACCGCCCGGCCGGTGGGCAAGTCTGGGTGGCCGCCAAGGGGCGCGGGGTCTACGACGCCAACGGTAAGCTCTCGCGGATGATTGGTGTCGTGCAGGACATTACCGCTCGCAAGACGCTGGAGCAGGAGCGGGAACAGTTGCTGGTCAAAGTCGCGTCCGAGCGCGCCCGACTGACGGACGCATTCATGCGGTCGCCGGCTTTCATGTGCCTGCTGTCCGGCCCGGACCACGTGTTCGAGTTCGCCAACGAGCAGTACTTCAAGCTCATCAATCGCAATGACATTGTCGGCAAGACGGTGCGCCAGGCGCTGCCGGAACTCGCTGGCCAGGGGTATTTCGAGCTGCTCGACCACGTCTACGGCACCGGTGACGCCCACGTCGGCAAGGACGCGAACGTCTTCGTGACGCGCGGTGATGGCAGTGGCGCGACCGAGCTGCACCACGTCGACTTCGTCTACCAGCCCGTCACCGACGCCAACGGGGCGGTCACGGGCATCTTCGTGCACGGCATCGACATGACCGACTCGCGCCGCATCGAGCAGGAACGCGAGCAACTGCTCGCCAGTGAGCGCAGCGCGCGAAGTGAGGCCGAGCGGGCAAGTCACATGAAGGACGAGTTTCTCGCGACGCTCAGTCATGAACTGCGCACCCCGCTCAATGCGATCTACGGCTGGTCGCAGATCCTGCGCACCGGCACCTGCGACGCCGACGAGATGGCCAGTGGGCTCGAGACGATCGAGCGCAACGCGCGCGTGCAGACGCAGATCATCGAGGACCTGCTGGACATGAGCCGCATCATCAGTGGCAAGATCCGGCTTGACGTCCGGCGGATCGACGTCGCGACCGTCGTCAAGGCCGCCATCGAAACCGTCCGCCCCGCGGCCGACGCCAAGGGCATTCGGTTGCACGCTATGTTCGACACCGGCGCGGGCAACGTCATGGGCGATCCCAATCGCTTGCAGCAGGTTTTCTGGAATCTGCTCAGCAACGCCATCAAGTTCACCCCCAAGGCCGGTCGGGTGACGATCTGTTCGCAGCGGGTCGACTCGCAACTGGAGGTCAACGTCACTGACACCGGTGAAGGCATTCGACCCGACTTTCTGCCCCACGTGTTCGATCGCTTCCGCCAGTCCGATGCATCGACGACCCGGCGGCACGGTGGGCTCGGGCTGGGGCTTGCGATCGTCAAGCAGCTCGTCGAGTTGCACGGTGGCTCGGCGCGCGTGCGCAGCGAAGGACTGGGGCACGGTACGACGTTCACCGTCGCCTTGCCGCCGACGATCTTGAAGAGCGACCTGACCGAGTCGCCAACCGACGACGGTGAGGCCCGTCGCACGACGGCATCGACCGCGATCGTGACGGCCGAATGTGCGGCGACGCTCGCCGGTAAGCGGGTGCTGGTCGTTGACGACGAGCCGGACGCGCGTGCTTTGGTCCAGCGACTGCTGGAAGACTGCGACGCGATTGTCCTCACCGCCAGCTCGGCGGCTGAGGCGCTGCGGATGGTCGTCGAGCATCGGCCCGACATTCTGGTCAGTGACATCGGCATGCCGGGGGAAGATGGCTTTGCGCTCATCCGCAGTGTTCGGGCCCTCGGTCCAGAGCGTGGTGGCAACATACTGGCGATAGCGTTGACTGCCTACGCGCGTCGTGAGGATCGGGTGCGCGTGATGATGGCCGGTTTCCAGATGCACATCGCAAAGCCCGTGGAACCGGCGGAACTCTTCGCCAGCCTGGCGAGCCTCGTCACCAGCGCCGGCCGATGAACGACCCGATCGGCAGGATCGATCGAGGAGCACCCGATACCCGGATGAACGCATGTCCACCCGTGGATCGCGCCATGCTTGGAGGAATCTTCGGGACATTCTGCCATTGAGCAGCAATCCCGAAAATGGTTCTTGTTCGCAGTCAGACATTTCCCTATAAGGCGAGCCCATGTTCGCCGCGACATTGTTGCAATCTCTTCCTTCGCTTTTGGCCGCCGGACCGGCGCATGGTGGTGCCGTCGAACTGCTGCAGGACCTGGCGATCATCATGTGCGTCGCCGGTGCGGTGACGCTGCTGTTCCACAGGATCAAGCAGCCGGTCGTGCTTGGGTACATCCTGGCGGGCCTCATCATCGGCCCGTACACCCCACCGGTGAAGTTCATCACCAACGACGCCAACACCACCGCGCTCGGTGAGATCGGCGTGGTCTTCCTGATGTTCAGCCTCGGGCTCCACTTCAGCCTGCGCAAGCTCGCCGAGGTGGGCGCAACTGCGTTCTTGGCGGCATCGCTTGAGATCGTCGTCATGATGGGCGTCGGGTACTTCGTCGGCCTGAGTTTTGGCTGGTCGCGCATGGACAGCCTGTTTTTAGGGGCCATTCTCGCGATTTCATCGACGACGATCATCATCAAGGCGCTCGGTGAGTTGAAGCTTGTAAAAGAGCGTTTCGCCGAGCTGATCTTCGGCATCCTGATCGTTGAGGACGTGCTGGCGATTGCGCTACTGGCATTGCTGAGTGGTGTCGCGCTGACCGGTGGCCTCGACGCCGCCCAGGTCGCTCTGACGTTTGGCAAGCTGGGCATCTTCCTTGCTGTCACGCTCGTGGTCGGTCTGCTCGGAGTCCCACCGTTGCTCCGGTACGTGGCCAAGTTCAAGAACGACGAGGTGCTGCTGATCACGGTGCTGGGGCTCTGCTTCGGTGTATCACTGATCGCGGTCAAGATGGAGTACAGCGTGGCGCTGGGGGCGTTCCTGATCGGCGCCATCATCGCCGAAGCACGCGAGGCCGGACGCATCGAGACGCTCGTCGCGCCCATTCGCGACCTGTTCAGCGCCGTCTTCTTCGTGACGGTCGGCATGCTGATCGACCCCAAGCTGATCGCGCAACACTGGTTCCCGATCAGTGTGCTGACGGTGCTGGTGATCGTCGGGAAGGTGCTGACCTGTGGTGTCGGCACCTTCCTGGCGGGCAACGACACCAAGACGTCGGTGCGCGTCGGGATGGGTCTGTCGCAGATCGGTGAGTTCTCGTTCATCATCGCGCAGCTCGGGTTGACTCTCAACGTCACCAGCGAGTTCCTGTACCCCATCGCCGTCGCGGTGTCGGCGATCACGACATTGACTACCCCTTATCTCATCAAGTCGTCTGACCCGTTGGTGAACTGGTTCGATCGGATCGCGCCCAAGTGGCTTGTCAGCACGCTGAACGTGTACAGCCAGTGGGTCACTCAGTTGGGCGGCAAGGGCAAGGACGACGTCGGGGCCCAGGTCCGTAAGCTGATGCGCAAGTGGATGCTGCAGATCGGGCTGAACGTCATCCTGATGACGGGTCTGATCATCGCCGGTGTCTGGTTGGGTCGGCGCGCCGATGAGTGGCCGTGGCTGCCCAACCTGCCCGACTGGAGTGGTGGCCAGCAATCGGTCATCTGGTTCGGCGCGGTCTTACTGTCACTTCCACTACTGATCGCGACGTTGCGCAAGATGCGGGCCTTCGCGTATGTGATCGCCGAGACGCGTGTGAGCAAGGCGGCCGCCAAGGAGCAGACACACACGATCCGGGCGATCATTGCCAACACGCTGACGATCGCCGGCGCTGCGATGTTGATCTTGTGGTTGCTGCTTCTCAGCGTCACGGTCCTGCCCCCCTGGCCGGTGTTGCTGTTCTTCACGGTGCTGGCGGTCGTCCTGGTCGCGATTCAGTGGAAGACGATGATCCGCGTTTACGCCAACGCCCAGGTCGCGCTGCGCGAGACACTGTCGCGCCCCCGGACCGAGCAAGATGCGGACCTCAACGCCGGCCCCATCAACCCGATCCTGCGCGAGGCGTCACTGGAGACGATCACACTGCCCAAGGGCTCCCCCGCCGCCGGTTTGCTCATCCGTGAGTTGCAGTTGCGGACGAAGACCGGTGCCAGTGTCGTCGGCATCCAGCGTGACGGTACGAGCCTGGTCAACCCCGGTCCCGACGACGACCTGCAACCGGGTGATCAGGTCCTGCTCATCGGTACGCGCGCCCACCTGGACAACGCCAGCCAACTGCTCATGGGCAAGGTCACGACGACAACACCGTCGATCTGAACCGGTCAGGGTAGCAATCGCGACAACGCAAGCGCCGGAACATCACTTGCTCATTTGCACCAACCAGAGCCTCTAGTTGTAAATGCGACGAAGACACTGAACGCGACCCTTCTTCGAGCAGCCGAGCGTTGAACCCACGGGTGGCATGTGCGGGAACCCTCACGGACAGAACCGACCCCGGCGCCGACGCCGCCGGTCCATTCGTCAAGCGACCGTGGAAATGGCTCGGTTGTGGATGCCCAACCACCCCCTTGCCTTGCCAAAGCCCCCGAACTCGACAAATATAAGTTTTGCAGGGCCTTCTTCCCTGCCAAAATAGCACAACTTCATCATCAACAACCCTTTACGATTAACCTCCGTCTAGATAATCGCTTAAAAAGCACACGGAAACCGACATGCAAACGACACAAACCGACACAAACCGACGACAGTCCATATGTCTCGAATCCCTTTTCATTAAATTGCCAAAGAACACTGCGCTAGCATGGCGGATCATGCCGGTGCAACACCTTGACTATAAGGCGGAGCCCCAAACATATCAAACGAAAAGTTTGCTAAATGTTAGGATTAAAGAACTGCAGAACTTTGCGGTTTTCTGCTTTTAAACTACCCTCCGTCCAGTCACGGCCGTCATCTCGCAATAGCGGTCTACATCGACGACAACTCTTCCCCGATTTTGCGTAAGCTTGCGCCGAGATTAAACTTCGCGCTTTGCGAATGGCGACGGACGCGAGTAAGCGCGTCGGCTTTTGCGAGTAAAGGATTTCATCATGCGCATTTTCAAGATCCTCCCCGTCGTCGTTCTCTCTTTGGCATTTCTCGCAGGGTGTGGTGGGCCGACGATCGACGCGTCCAGTGAGGAGACTTTCAAGGCTTCGACCGAGTCGATCATGAAATCACTCGACGATGCTAAGAAAGAGCAGTTCGAGCAGGCGCTCGGTCAGGTGATGATGGTCGAAGTGCTCTTCGTCGGGGGTGACGAAGCAGGTATGAAAAAGAAGATGAAGGAAGTCTTCGACGGCAAATCCGCCGACGAAGTGATCGAAATGGGCAAGTCCGCCAAGTCGAAAGCCCAGGCGGATATTGAGAAAATGATGAACTAACGAGGACGGGAGTCGGTCCCCCGTGCCAACGAATGGTGCCTGGACGTGCCGCCCGCGAATGCAGAGCCCGCAAAGGTGCGCTCGGACACACCGTTCCTGCTGCAAACAGCGCAGCGTGGAAACGGGTGACTCGAGCACACCTTCTGCAGGCGTCTCATTCGATATTAGGTTCTCTGGGTGATCCAGATCACCAGCGCGACAACCAACAGAATACCGACAATCGTCCAAATCAATCCTTGGCCTTTCATGTTGCCAATCCAATCCGAGCCCACGTGGAGCTCTCTAAGTGTTCTACCGATCTTTAACCCTGACTAAAGCGGACGCTACCACACCTAAGCTTGAATTTGGAACGGGTGAAATGATTCGATTTTAATGACGGATGATGATTGAAGGTGCTGATCGGTCGGTCGGTGGTTTAATCGGTGCCCTCTAGTAGAAATACCGCGTGTACGCCGGGAAGAGTGGGTATGCCGGTCGCCTGCTGCTCACCCAACCAACTGGCGCAACGAAAAAAGGAACCCCGATTGCTCGGGGCTCCTTTGCGTTTCATTCAAGATGAAGCGGTGAATCGCTTAGTAGCGATCACGGCCACCACCACCGCTGCTGCCACCACGGCTGCCACCACGGCTGCCACCGGCGTAGCCACCACCACCACCACCGCCACCACCGCCACTGCTGCGGCCACCACCGCCACCACCGTAGCCACCACCACCACCACCCGACCGGGGACGGTCTTCGCGGGGCTTGGCTTCATTGACGGTCAGGGCGCGACCACCACTTTGCTGCCCGTTGAGGGCCTCAATCGCGGCATCGGCTTCGGCGTCGGTGCTCATCTGGACGAACCCGAAACCCTTCGAACGGTTCGTGTCACGGTCCATGATGATGTCCGCGCTCTGGACGGTGCCGTGAGCGGAGAACATCTGATTCAACTCGGCGCTGTCGACATCGTAGCTCAGATTGCCGACATATAACTTCTTGGCCATGGGAATTTTCCTTGGTATTGGCCTGAACCCAGCTTTTACTTTCGGGTTGATGAAAGGGGCCAATATTCAGGCCCAGGAGTGAGGCGTGGCGACTAAAGCTGGAAGGCAGAGGGTGATAAACCCGAACCAAGAAGCGAGAGGCGTCGAATACCTACAAAGGAGAGTGTAACAGGTCCTCACCAGAATACGAGCGAATTCCGCAAAATCTGAAAATGACCTATTTGCACCCCAATATGCCACGATCAGAGCATTCCCAATGCCAACGTAGCGGGTCATCCCGAAGGGAGCGGTAGCGACCAGAGGGGTCAGGACGGCCAAACACTGTCCCCCATGGCGATCCCTCGAGTCGCTACCGCTGCGTTCGGGACCGTCGGCAGTTCTGGTGGATCGCCGCGTGATATTTCGTTGATCGTGATGTCGGACGTCACCAGTTCAAAATGCTGAAGTGAAGCATTCCACCACTTTCTCGTAATCAGCATCTGCAAGTAGTCAGCATCTGCAAGACGACTTCAGGATCGCTGGGAAGACGGCTAGTGAGATGACCGATGATTGTCGTTTCAACGTAAACGGTTGGCTTCATGCACGTACCCATACAAGCGAAAAGGCCCGGCGACCTGTCGGTCGCCGGGCCTTGATTCTAATCGGGAAGCGAGAGGATGCGTTAGTACATCCCACCCATGCCCCCGCCCGGCGCGCCGGCGGGTTCGGGTTTGTCTTCCTTGATGTCGCTGATGACCGCGTCGGTCGTGAGCAGGAGGCTCGCGATGCTGGCGGCGTTTTGCAAGGCAGAGCGTTCGACCTTGGTGGGGACGATGACGCCCATTTTGAGCATGTCGCCGTACTCGTGGGTCAGGGCGTTGTAGCCGAAGTTGACTTCCTTCGATTCCTTGACTTTCTGAGCGACGACGGCACCGTCACCACCGGCATTCTGGACGATCTGCTTGATCGGGGCTTCAATCGCACGGCGGACGATTTCGACGCCGACTGACATGTCCTCGTTCTTCGCAGCCTTCTTGACCGCGTCAAGCACCTTGGCGGCCGCGCGGATGACGGCGACGCCACCACCGGGCAGGATGCCTTCTTCGACCGCGGCGCGACAGGCGTGAAGGGCGTCCTCGACGCGGGCCTTCTTCTCCTTCATCGCTACTTCCGTCGCAGCGCCGACGTTGATCTGGGCCACACCACCAGCGAGCTTGGCGAGGCGCTCCTGGAGCTTCTCGACGTCGTAATCGCTGGTCGTGTTGTCGATCTCGTTCTTGATCTGCGCGATGCGGCCCTTGATGGCCTTCTCGTCACCGGCGCCTTCAATGATCGTCGTGTTGTCCTTGTCGATGCGGACCTTCTTGGCCCGACCAAGCTTGTCCAAGCCGACGTTCTCGAGCTTCTCGCCTAGTTCTTCCATGATCGGAGTGCCACCGGTGACGATCGCGATGTCTTCCAGCATGGCCTTGCGGCGATCACCGAAGCCCGGCGCCTTGACGGCGGCGACCTTCAGCGTGCCACGCAGCTTGTTGACGACGAGCGTCGCGAGCGCTTCACCTTCGAGGTCCTCGGAAATGATCAGCATCGGCTTGCCCTGCTCGGCGGCCTTGCTCAACACCGGCACGAGGTCGCGGGCGTTGGTGATCTTCTTCTCGTGAATCAGGATGTAGACGTCGTCCAGGACGACTTCCTGCGTTGTCGGATCGGTGACGAAGTGGGGAGACAGGAAGCCCTTGTCGAACTGCATGCCTTCGACGAGTTCGACAGTGGTGTCGAGGCTCTTGCCCTCTTCGACGGTGATCACGCCGTCCTTACCGACCTTGTCCATCGCGTCGGCGATCATCTGACCGATCTGCGCGTCCTGGTTGGCGCTGGAAGTGCCGACCTGGGCGACTTCCTTTGACGAGCTGATCTTCTTGCTCATCTTTTTCAGCTCTTCAACGATCGCCTCGACGGCGAGGTTGATGCCACGCTGGATCTGCGTGGCGTTGGCGCCACTGGCGACGTTCTTCAGACCTTCACTGAAGATGGCCTCGGCATAGACCGTGGCGGTCGTGGTGCCGTCACCGGCGACGGTGCTGGTCTTGGAAGCGACTTCCTTGACCATCTGTGCGCCCATGTTTTCGTAAGAATCTTCGAGCTCGATCTCCTTGGCGACCGTCACGCCGTCCTTAGTGACGGTCGGCGAACCGAAAGACTTTTCGAGCACGACGTTGCGCCCCGACGGACCAAGGGTGACCTTGACGGCGCGGGCGAGCTTGGCCACACCACGATGAATCGCGGCGCGGGCTTCGGTATCAAATACGATGCGTTTGGCAGCCATTTCGTTTTCTCCTGATTAATTCAAATTCGGGTTACCGCAGAGGCGCAGAGAGGGAAACGCAGAGGAACGCGGAGAAATGCGAAAGACAAAATGCTTTTGCTTTTCTGATCGAGCACTTCTGCGCTATTGTTCTTCCTCTGTGTTTCTCGGCGTTCTTCACTCTGCGTCTCTGCGTTGAACGGATTATTCAACCACAGCCAGGACGTCTTCTTCGCTCATGATCATGAGTTCTTCACCGTCGATTTTGACTTCGGTACCAGCGTAGCTGGTGAAGATGACTTCGTTGCCGACCTTGACGCTGAAGGTCGATATTTCACCATTGTCGAGGCGCTTGCCACCACCGAGGGCGATGATCTTGCCGCGCTTGGGCTTTTCCTTGGCGCTGTCGGGGAGGACGATGCCGGATTTGGTTTTGGACTCGGCTTCGAGCCGCTTGACGAGAATCTTGTCACCGAGAGGACGTAGCTTGGCCATGTTGTGGCGCTCCTAATTAATTGCCAGTTTCCAGTTGCCAGTTTCCAGTCAAACAAAGACGAGTCACCCGCGGTCCGAATTGCCTGGCAACTGGCAACTGACCACTGGCAACTTATTCATCTAATTATCCCGGCCACCGGCTTTCGTAGTGCCGTTTCAGGACGCGGGCCATCGCGTCCAGCAGCAGGTTGAAATCAACCGGCTTGCTTAAGACGCTGAACACATGCATTCCCAATGCTTCACGCAACAACGCACTCGACATATCGTCGGCGACGAGAATGGCCGGTGGTGACTTCCGCGCGGGGGTGGATTTGTCCATCTCGCGCATGATCTTTACCACCTGCATGCCACCCAGCCCCGGCATCTGAGCGTCGAGGACGGCCAGGTGAACCGGTTGGCTTTCGATGACCGCCAATGCCTCGCGCCCACTGTGGGCCGAGATTGTCTGCACACCCTGTGGCTGCAACAACCCGCGTACCGTCTGGTGCCAGCCTTCCTGTTCGTTGGCCAGCAGAACCGTCAGTCGGGTTGTATTAGTCGGATGAACCATGGGACGCACTCGCAGATCAACAGGATCCGCACCTGACGTATTAACAACAGGTGTGCCGAACGATCGAGGGGAATCGACATCGAGCATATTTCATAAATATAGGCATCAAAGACACTTATAAATCTAAGGGAATCGGGTGAAAGTCGGGGGCGCAGGCGCCTTTCTGCCAAAAGCCCGCTGGCGGCAGGATGGGCCTGCCACACTGGCACCATGGATTGGGATGGGAAAACTAGCGAACGGGCGTCGTTGGGGTCTAGCAACGGGACTGTCTTTGCGATCCTGATGCGACAATGAACGCCAAGACACCGAGGACGCTAAGTGAGGAAACGCCACGAGGGAGAGAGCACACCAGAAAGGTCCCATGCAGTTACGCCTTGCCGCCATCACCACGTTCGTTGGAATAAGTGCGCTGACCACCCTACCAACCCTCGCCGCCGGGCCGGCTTTAGAGGTGGGGATCGGCGCGGGTGTGTCGTCATTGGAGGGTTCCCTGCCCGAGATCGACGACAGCCCGAGTGGGCAATTCCACCTGAACTTCTCGTTCCCGATCATCCCAAAGGTCGAACAACTGCGCCTGGGCCTGGGCTTCTCCGTCGATGGTGCCAGTGAGACTGGCCCACGGCGCGATGTGGATTTTGATGGGAACGACGATCGCCCGTACTCGAACCTGGTCGCGTTCACGCCCGAATTGAAGCTTGCGTGGTCTCAGCCGTTGGGCGAGCGGTGGTTCATCGAGCCGAGCATCGCGATCGCGGCGCCGATCGCGCGCTACTCGATCGGAGACATCGAGTTTGACGACGACTACTACGGCGACGACGTCGACGTCTACGAGGACGAAGGCTGGACCACGATCGGCATCGGTTTGCGCCCCGCACTGGCGGTCGGCTTCAACCTCAACGAACACCACGCGATCGGCCTGGTCGGCTCGTACCTCATCGCCGACATCGACTTCGACGACGACATCGGTGGGCAATACGAAGCGTTATCGCTGTCGTTCTTTTATCGGGTTACGTTTTAAGTAGGAAGTTAAACGCAGAGTCGCGGAGGGAGGAACGCAGAGGAACGCGGAGACAGACAAAATGAGTTGAAACAAGGATTCTGAAGACGACGCAAACTCCGAAGCATTGCACCTTGCGACCTGCGCAATCTTCGTTTTCTCTCTGCGTTTCTCAGCGTTCCTCCCTCTGCGCCTCTGCGTTGATCCGAATTAGAACGGCATCGGTTTTCCGAGCAGCGCGAAGCGCAGCATCGTCAGCGCCATCTTGGCGCTGCGGTCACGGACCATTTCTCGGTCGCCGGGCATGACAAACTTTCTGGCGGTCGTGCCTGTGGGTGACGCGAGGGCGATCCAGACGGTGCCGACGGGCTTGTCGGGTGTTCCACCATCCGGGCCGGCGATGCCGGTGAGGGACAGGGCGTAGGTCGAGTTGGCCCGCGATCGAGCGCCGTCGGCCATCGCGATCGCGACGGGTTCGCTGACCGCGCCGTGCTGGGCGAGCAGGGACTCACTCACGCCTAACTGCTCGGCCTTGGCGGTGTTGGCATAGGTGACCCACCCGTAGTGAAAGTAACCGCTGGAACCACCGACATCGGTCAGCATCTTGGCGACCAGACCGCCGGTACAGCTCTCGGCCGTCGCGACGGTGGGTTGACCCGGCGCGGCCTTCAACATCGTCCCGACCGCTGCCGGTAGGGCGTCGGTCCCGCTGCCGAAGATCACGTCAGCGAGCGCGCCTCGGCAGGCGGCTTCAGTGTCGTCGAGTTGACGGACGCCCTCCTCACGTGACGCGGCCCGCACGTTGAGCCGCAACGAGACGTACCCGTTCGCGACGGTCGTCCCGACGCTCGGGTTGCGGCCGCGCGTCATCAACGGCCCCAGTTTTTCCGCGACGGCGCTTTCCCCTAAGCCGAACGTGTGCAGTGTGCGCGACGCGACGACCGCGCCACCCGTCTTTTCGCTCACCCACGGCAGCACGTCGCGGGTGAACATGGCTTTCATTTCCTTCGGCACGCCGGGCGTTGAAAAGACCTCACAAGTCCCGACGGTCGCGCGAATGCCCGCTGCGGTGCCGGCGTGGTTGTAGAGCATCGTCGCGCCGCGCGGGATCAACGCCTGCACCTTGTTGATCTCGGGCATCGGCCTTTTGCGACTGGCGAAGAACGTCTCCAGCGCCTCCATCCATTCGGCATTGCGTTCCAGCGGCGCGTCGAGCACGGCCGCCAGCGCCTGGCGGGTCAAATCGTCTTCCGTCGGCCCGATGCCGCCACTGATGACGAGCACGTTCGCCCGTTGCGACAGTTCACGGATAGCGGTTTCGCACGCGAGTTGGTCGTCCCCCACTGTGGCATGCGCGACGATGTCGCACCCCACCGCTGCCAGTTGTTGGCTGAGCCAGGCGCTGTTGGTATCGACGGTCTGACCGAGGACGAGTTCATCACCGATAGAGAGGATGCAGGCGTTCATGGATGGTAGGTTGTAGGTTGCTCGTTGCAGCTTGTCCAAAACAACCTGCAAACCACCACCTGCAACCTGCTATGAACAACTAGAACGGCAGTGACTGATCCATCCAGTCGTCGTTCTTCAGGACCTGCTTGCGGTTGAACCTCGCCATGCGTTCGGCACGGCTCTGGGCCATGCGGATCAGGCGGTCGGCGCCGACGGCGCGCCAGTTTTTGCGTAGTTGGGGCGTGTGGCGGATGAACAGGTCGTCGTCGGCACTGCTGAACAATTGGGCGCTACCGGGGTCACCCTGACGGGCAGCGCGACCGAAGAGCTGGCGGTCGACGCGGTAGCTGCCGTGCGGTTCGGTGCTGATAACGTGCAGGCCACCACTTTCGGCGACACCGCGACCTAGCTTGATGTCGGTGCCGCGACCGGCCATGTTCGTCGCGACGGTGATGCGCTTCGGTTGGCCCGCTTCTGCGACAATCGTCGCTTCCTGCTCGTTCTGGGCGGCATTCAGCACGCGATGCACCCGACCCAGCTTGGCGAGCCGGCGGCTGACCTCTTCACTGGCCAGCACACTTCGCGTGCCGACGAGGACGGGCTGGCCTTTGTCGTTCAATTCCACAACGCGCTTCACCACCTCGTCGTACTTCTCGTCGGCGGTGTCGAACATACGCGTGGGCAGTTGCTGGCGAATGTTGGGCTTGTTAGGTGGGATTCTGATGACACGCTGGCCGAAGATGCCCCACAGCTCACCGGCGGCCTCCCACGCGGTGCCGGTCATGCCACCCATCTTCGGGTATTGACGGAAGAATCGCTGGAACGACAGACGCGCCAGGTTTTCCTTGTCCGCGGTCACCTTGACGGCTTCCTTCACCTCGATCGCCTGGTGCAAACCGTGTCGCCACGATCGGTCGGCCATGACGCGACCCGTGAATTCGTCGATAATCTGCACCTTGCCATCCGGCGTTACGAGGTATTGTTCATCGCGCACAAAGCAATAGCGGGCAACGAGCGCCTGCTGCACGAGCTCTTCGCGCCGGCGCTGACCGCGCCAGAAGCCGCTTTCACCCGACAGATGTTCCAGACGGTCCTGCCCACGGAGCGTGAGGTCGACGCTCTTGACCGTGCGGTCGATCGTGAAGTCGCGGCCCAGTTCCAATTGGACGGCCAGATCGTTGGCGGCGTTGTACAGGTCGGCGTTGGGCTCGTCTTGTGGGCTGTTGCTGATGATCAGCGGGGTGACCGCCTCGTCGATCAGCAAGCTGTCGGCCTCGTCGACCAACACGCGGAACAACCCCGGCACCAGCAGGCCACTGGCGCCACGGCCACTCATCAGCAATTGGATCTGCGTCTGCGTGCTGTTGCGCAGGTTGCCCAACGCGATCTGGTCGCGCAGGAAGTCGGCGACGAGTTCCTTGCTGGTGCAGTAGACGATGTTGCGGCGGTACTGGCCGTTGCGGTCGTTCTGGCTCGTCTCGTGCGTGACGAAGCCGACTTCGAGCCCGAGCATCTTGTAGACCGGCGACATTTCTTCGGCGTCGCGCTCGACGAGGTAGTCGTTGACGGTGATGACGTGCACCGGCCTGCCATGCCACGCCCAGAGGCTGGCCGCGAGCGAGGCGGTCAGCGTCTTGCCTTCACCGGTCGCCATCTCGGCGATGGCACCACTGCACATCGCCAGCGCCCCCATGATCTGCACAGGGTACGGCCGCATGCCTTTACCACGCACGGCCGCCTCACGGATGAGCGCGACGCCCTTGTCGAGCGCAGGACCGGTCAAGCGATCCAACCGGGCCAGGTCGCGCGCCTCGGCGACGGCTTCCCGGAACTTGGCGGCCGTGAGATTTTTAACCTTTGGCTCGAGCGCCTCGATGCGCTGTTCCTGCTCGCGCAACCCCGCCAGCGCCGGTCGGCGGTTCTTGGCCCAACCGACCCAGCTGTTGACGAGGCCGTCGAGACCTTTGAGGTCCGGCGCTTTCACCCGCCGGGCATCAAAGATCGACCAGAGTTCTTGATTCGCGAGACGAGACATATCAAGTCGGAACTCCCAATTGCGAAGGTGGAAGTGACTGCACTTCCCACTTCCGCGTTCGTCGTTCCACCTTTCCTACAGCCACTTATCCGATTCGTGCGTCTTGACCAACTGCCAGAAGCGGCGGCTCCATTGCCAGATCAACGGGCGTTTGTGGAGTTTGAAGCGGACCGTCGCGGTCTGGCCGGTGACGTAAGCGCCGTCGTCGGCGTTGAGCTTCACTCGCGCCTCGAACTGCGGGACCGTCGGCCGCATGCCACTGCGGTCACTGGGGTCAACCGCCGTCACGTTTCCACCCGCTTGACCGAGCGCCGCGTGCGGTAGTTCAGGCTGAACGCTGTCCAGCATCGTCAACGCGACACCCTTCAGAACGGTGCCCACTGCGCCGGCAAGGCGGACCTCAATCGGTGACGTAGCGGCGTCGTGGGACACAGTAAGGTTGCGCTCGCTGCGCAGGACTTCGAAGTCCCGTTGCTGCAACGTGGCCCGCGCCACCAAGGGGCCGGCCGCGGCCACTTCACCGATGCGCTGGCCCTGCTGCAGGTTCATGCCGAGCGTCGACTTCATGTCCGGCGCGACGAGCAACCCGCTGAGTGGCGCCCTCAGTTCCAGGTCCTTCTGCTGCTTTTGCAGGTAATTAATCTCGCGCTTGGCCAGCGCGACACCCTGGGCGTCGATCCGCACTTGCGAGGTGTCGCTGGCCAGCGAGTGCATGTAGCGCGCTTCCTGCGCTTCAAGATTCGCGCGGGCCTGGCTCAACTGTGCTTTGAGTTCAAAACTGTCCATGCGAAGCAGGACATCCCCGGCAGTGACCCAGTCGCCATCCTTTGCCACCAGCTCGACCACGCGACCGCTCGTCTGCGGGATGACCATCATCTTGGCCGACGGTTCGAGAATGGCTTGCTCTTCGATGTAGACCCAGAACGGGATAATGCCCACGAGCACCACAACCGCCACGGCAACGCCCGCGCAGAACGCGGTGGCCCGGCCTCGCTTGCGGTGCAGTTCGGGTTCGATCGCGAGGTACTTGAACAGCTTGCTCGACGGCACGATGAGCCACGTCACCACACCACCCAGCGCCATCAGCACACCGAGAATGGGGATCTGCCACGTGACGACGAGGATAATGACAATGCCGACAAACGTGCGGTAAATTGTGCTCGTTACGTGGTAGAAGAACAGCTCGATCCGCTGCTTCACCGGTGGCAACGGCTGCTGCTGCTTGACGCGAAAGACGTGTCGCTTGACGAGGCCCAGCGTGTACTCGGCAGACTTCTGCCGCAGGTTGGGGATCTCGAGGTAGTCCGACAGGATGTAATAACCGTCGTAACGCAATAGCGGGTTGAGGTTGAAGATAACGGTGGTCACGCTCGCGACGAGCATCGTGTTGTAGGCGAGCTGGTTGGCCAGACCGTCCTCGGTCATCAGCCAGATGAACGCGCAGACTGCAGCGACGAACATTTCGACGATCATGCCGGCAGCACCGACGAAGACACGGTGCCACTTGTTGGGAAAGCTCCAGGCGGTGCTCGCGTCGACGTACGGCGTGGGGATGAAGACGAGGAACATGATCCCCATCTCGTGACATTCACCACCAAAGCGGCGACACGAGAAGGCATGACCCAGTTCGTGAATGAACTTGATCAGCGAAAAGACCAGCCATAGCCAGAACGCATTCCACGGGTTGCTGTGCATGTCCACCGCACTACCGGCGGCGGTTTTCAACGCTTGCCAGTGTGGTGCGACGGCGGCGATGGCGGCGATGACGACCATCAGCCAGACGACCGCGCCAAACTTGCTGAACGCGATGCGCGCCAGAGGCAGCCAGCGGACGAGGAAACGGTCCGGGTCCCACAACGGGATGCGCGGGAACATCGCCTGCATCAACCGCCCTTTGAGCTTCCGCTGCTGCTGCTTCTTTTGACGGCGCAGCAGAACGGTCGCATCGGGCGTGACGTCGGCGTCGATCAGGTTCGCCGAGTACAGATGCGTCAAAATCTGGATGACTTCCGGCTGGGTCGGCGCATCGTCGGCGAGCTGCCCACCCACGAGGTCCCACGCCTGCTCGACCGTGCGCGAGCCATCGAGCAGGCCAACGAAGCGGTACGCCGCATCGGACAAGCGATGGAACTGATTCCCCGCAGGGTCGCGAACGACGTACCAGCGTTCACCGCGATAAAACTGCCGGCTGATCTGCGCCGATGAGCGCAGCTTCGCCTTGAGCGTCTTAACGCGATACCAGGACTCGGAAAATGTGGGGCGAGTGGCGAGCATAAATAGTTGTTAGTGGCTAATGGTTAAGTGTTAGTTGACGAGTGCGGTCGACGACCAACGGTTCTTCAGGGATTGTCAGTCAATCAAGTTGCCCGATTAACCACTAACAACGAACAATTAAGATCCCATCACATCCAAAGTTTAAGCTGCACGAACTCAACCAACCGATGGGTCCAGATCCAGATCAGTGGCTTTTCTTCGATGTTCACACGGGCCTCACCGATCATGCCCGGTGACCACGTGTCGACCGGCGCGTCGGCGACGGCGTAGACGGTGAAGACGTTCGTCGCGTCTTTTGGCGTGCCCATCGGGATGATGCGTTCAATCTTCAGATCGTGGCTGAGGCCCGGTTGGGCGTTGGTGGCGAGTTGGCCGGTCTGGCCTTGCTTGACGTACTGAATGTCGCGCTCGTTGACCGACAGCTCGATGCGAAGCTTATCAGTCTTGCCGACTTCCATCAGCACATCTTCCTTCTTCACCGCGGCGCGCTTCTTGTCGGATAGGTCGCCTTTGAGGACAACCCCGTCGATTGGTGAGCGAATCGTCGCTTCGTTGATCTGATACTTCAGCAAGTCGGCCTCGGCGATGGCAGCCTTGTATTCGGCCTCGGCGACCTTCATGTCGGAGATCTTCGCGCGGTCGGCGCGGTACTTTTCGATCGTCGCCTGGGCACCCGCAGCGCGGCCTTGCACCTTGAGCAGTTCCTTTTCCAACTCGGTCGTCCGCAGCTTGAACAACGGCTGGCCCTTGGTCACGGTCGTGCCGGGTTTGACAATGTCGGCTTCCCCATCAATGTAACCATCGAACGGCGGAGCAATCGACGCTTTCTCCATCGCAGCGAACTGGAACGGGGCGCTCACGCGATACGTCGGCGCGAGGTCGACGAACGGCACCCAGTCACAGATTACCAGGATCGTGAGGATCGCCGAGGCGACGATCAACTTGGTGATCATGTACTTCGGGCCAACCGTTTTCTCGGCCAGTTGCTTCGTGCTGATGCCGGCTTTGGTGATGAGCCAGCGATCGTTGACATAACGGTCCTGCAACTGTGGCGCGAGCAAATCAACCGCGACCGCCAGACCGCTGGCGACGTTGGGGCCCAGCGGTTGGCTCGGTGAAAACTCGAGCGTCGCGACGCCGACGATGTCCTCACCCTTGCGCAAAGGCAGTGACAGGACAATATTCCCACCCTGCGCCCGCGAGAGGATCTGCGCTGCCCGTGAGACGTTCGGCGTGCTGCCGGCGCCCGTCGGGTCGTACTGCACGGCCTCTTCCTGGTCGAGGCACTCCTCCATCGCGTTCTGCATCTGGACGACGAGTTCCTGCTTCTTGTCGAACTGCTCGGTGTGCGACAGCGCCTGCACCTTGATCGTGCGACCCTTGATCCAACCCACACCGACGCGCGTCGCGCCACTGCGGGTAGCCAGTTCGTTACACAAGTTGCGGGCGGCAGCCTCAAACCCGTCGGCGACGGCGACGGCGGTGGCTAACTGCAGCACGTGCTGGTGACTTTGCGCGATCACGCGCGCCTGTTCACTGTTGCGACGCAAAGAAAATAGCTCGAAGTAACCGGCCACGAGCTGCATGCTCATCAGGCGCTGGCGCGCCCGCTCGAGGTTCATGCAGCGAGTAATGACCGCGCTGGCAGCGATAATGTCACCCTCGGCGCGAAGCAGCGTCACGAGGCAGAACTGCGGCTCCATTGACGTGCCGTCACTGCCGTTGATTTCGATGGCGCCGTCTTTTCCCTGTTCGATGCAGGGCTTGATGATCTCCTGGAATGCACTGATGGCTGCGGTGCGCGTCTCGGCGTTGCTGTTGTCCGGGCGAACGTGGGCAATCGGGCGCAGCAGCAGGTCGTCACTGGTGCGCTCGAGCATAAAGCCCGCTGCCTCGGTGCCGGCGACGGTGACGGCTTGCGCGGTGACGAGGTCCGTCACGAACGCCGGCAGGTTGTTCCCCGCCGTCAACAGGCGCTGCACCAGCTTGGAACGCGACCCCGCTTGCGAGCCCTCTTCCTGCTGCGACGATTGCGATTCAACCACTTCGTTGGCCACAGAAACCTCGATCTAATTCAAATTGCGAACCACGGCGTACAGACGTCGCGATGCCCCTTATCGACCTTCCGCCACCGCTGCCACGTTCTCGGGCAGTGTGACGTTGACCTGCAAGCCACTGGCACGGTTGTTCGCGTTGGGCATTTCCAACCGGATCATCTGTGTGCCACTGGCGGCGTCGGCGCGGGGCGTGACGAAGATAATCTTCGCCTCGACGCCCTTCGTGTCCCCCACCGTCGTCACGACCAGCGGCCGCTTACGATCGAGGCTCTGCGCCTGGGCCGTCGGAAGGTGCACTTCCACCCACAGCGGGTTGTTCTTCACGACCGTGACCAGCCCCTCAGGCTTCTGCGGGTCGGCCCATTCACCCGGACCGACGTCGATCGCTTCCACTTCGCCATCGATCGGGCTCTTCAGGACCATCATGCCGACTTTCAATTCCTGGCGGTCACGCTCGATGTTCTTTATCTCCAGTTCCTGCGTCTGCAGGTCTTGGCGAATCTTACCAATTTTCACCTGCAGGCGCGCCTCTTCCACTTCCGACAGGCCGACAACCATCTGCTGGAGCATTTTCTCCTTACGCTCGAGCTGCACGACGCGCAACTCAAGGTCGGCGGCGGCGGCGGCGACCTGGTAGGTGCTCTTTGCTTCCTTGTTCAGGCTGTCGAGCGCCTTCTGCTCAATGCGGTCGTCCAACTGCAGTAGAACCTGGTCTTTCTTGACGACGTCCCCAGCCCGTACCTTACGTTCCAGCACGATGCCCGGAACCGGAATCGCCAGCTTCAGGCGCTCGGACGGCGCCGTGATGCCCATGACGGTCACCGGCTCGCGCAGAGTGGCGGTCCCGGCGTCCTGAGCCGAAGCGTTCGATGAGGACAAGAGGCTCGCCACGACAAAGAGCGTGGCGCCGATAATAGTGCGATTGAGCATATGGCTATTCAATTCTCGGTAAAAACGCCCACTGCGGGCTTATAAAGTGCGCCGGATGATGATTCGCGAGGGTTATCAGACCTCGTTTACACCCCTCGGCGTCACGCAACCCCCCGCTGCATCGACTGTAACTGCAAAACCCTTTACTTGCCCGCGCGGACGGGCGCATGGAGGATTGTCCATAATCTATCGCGTCTTACGACCGTTTTCCCCATCGAACGATAGATTTTCTTTCATGAATAACCAAGCTCATCCAGATCGTCTTCCGACATCCCATAATGGTGACCGATCTCGTGCAGAACCGTCGTCCGAATCTCTGCGATCAGCTCGGCTTCGGTCTCACAAACCAGTTCCACGTCTTCCTGAAAGACGTAGACGACGTCGGGCAGGTTCCCCGAATTTAGTACGCTTCGCTCGGTGAGGGGGATACCGGTATATAAGCCCAGCAGCAATTCGTCGTCATTCAGACCGACACTGTGCAGTTCCTTGCGCGTCGGCCGGGTACGGATCTCGATCGTGACCTCTTCCATATGGGTTGCGAACGGTTCGGGCAGCTCGGCCAGCGCTTGCTCGACGAGTTCGGCGAATCGTGCTTTGCTCACGTGATGGGGCATGGTTATGATCGGCCTCGCCGCTACATATTACTGTAGCCATTTCCGCCTTGGATGTTTCAGTGAGGTTGTGTTCATGCGGTTTACAGCCCTGGTCCTAACGGCCCTTCTGGCATTGTCGGCCGGTTGCGGCTCGCCGAGCCTCCTCATCACGCCCGTTGCCAACACCAATGAACTGAAGGAAGAGGTCGTTCAAGGTGGCGCCCCTTGGAATCACCAGAAAATCGCGATCATCGAAGTTGAGGGGATGATCTCTAACTCTCGCGCCGGTGGACTCTTACAACAGGGTGAGAACGCCGTCTCCCTCTTCACCCAGCAACTGGAAGCCGCCGAGCGGGATCGGAACGTCAAAGCGATCGTTCTGCGAATCAATTCCCCGGGTGGGACCGTCACCGGGTCGGACACGATCTACCAGCTCCTACGGCGGTTTAAGCAACGCACTGGCAAACCGATTATCGCCAGCGCCCAGGAAGTGGCGGCCAGTGGGGCCTATTACATCGCGCTGGCGTCGGACAAAATCATCGTCCAACCAACCAGCATCGTCGGCAGCATCGGGGTGATCTTTAACAGCTTCGAATTTAGTGGCACCATGGCCAAGCTCGGTGTGCGGGCCGACGCCATTAAGAGCGGTAAGTTCAAGGATATCGGATCGTTATACAAACCTCTGCAACCCGAGGAACGAGCCCTGATGCAGGAGATCGTTGACGAATATTTCGCCAAATTCACGGCATTGGTCCGTGAACGCCGACCGGGCATTGCCGATGAAGCATTCAACAAAGCGACCGACGGTCGGGTCGTTTCGGGACAAAAGGCGGTTTCCTGGGGCTTGGCCGACCAGACAGGCCTTTTAACCGACGCCATCACTCTGGCGCGGCAGATGTCCGGGGCACGTGGTGCCCGCGCCATTCTGTATAAACGCCCGTTCGGTTACTCCGGTTCAATTTATGCCAGCACGTCCGACCCTCAGCCTACCGCCAACGTAATGAAGCTTGCATTGCCCGATTCCACGACCCCCCTGCCGGGTGGGTTTTACTATCTTTGGGAAGCGGGACGATAGTCGGAAGTGCCGAATACCGAGTGGCGCGTGCTGAATGAAAAGGCAATCTCGCTGAACTCGGGACTCGCCACTCACAACTCGATACTTCTTATGATTTCCATCTCCTGCACCAACTGCAAAGCCCTGCTGACGATCGACGAAGCGTTCGCCGGTGGCGTGTGCCGCTGTCAGCACTGCGGGACGATTCAGACCGTGCCCGCGGGCACGCGCGGTCACGACAGCTCGGTGACGGGTGGGGTCATTTCCGGTCAATCGCTAGGCGGGTCGAAAGTTGCTCTGCCGCGCGATAAGCAAGGTGCCGGCACGGGGTTGGAAGATCTGGCCGACATCGTCGCCAGCAGTGGGCTTGCCGGCAGTGGACTGACGTCCCGTCGGCTTAGCCGATCCAACAACACCGCCATCGCGGTACCGGTCGCCAAACCATCTAAGCTCGTCCCGATGATCGCAGTGGGCTCGTCGATCGGTGTCGTCCTGATCGGGGCGATCCTCTTCTTCTCACTGCGCGGGGACTCGTCATCGAATGCCGGCACGGGTGGTGACGGGCCGACCAACGTCGTTCAACCCAGCGACGGCGCTCCACCGATCGCTGCGGTGCGCGGTCCGTCGTTCTGCGGCGTCCCGCTCGAAGGCACGACCACGATCTTCGTCCTCGACCGTGGCAGTGGCACGCGCGAGGTCTTCGACTTGCTCAAGTCCGCGACGCTCAAATCGATCGACTCGCTCGGCGACGACCGCAAGTTCCAGGTCATCTTCTGGAACAACGGTTCGGACGAACTTCTCTTCCCCGCGACCGGTCCAACTTACGCCACCGACCGCAAGCGCGACGAGGCTCGCAAACTCTTCGACGACACCGCCGCGTTCGGCGCGACCGACGCCGGACCATCCCTCGAAAAAGCCTACGCCCAGTCCCCCGAAGTCGTCATCATCGCGTCGGGCAAAGGCCCCGACCTCACCGACGAATTCGTCACCACCGCCAACACCGCCCGCAAGGGCTTGAACATCAAAACCCACACCTTCAGCCTCGGCGAAGGCGCCAGCGACGGCTTGAAAAAGCTCGCCGACGAGACCGGTGGCCAATACAAACAAATCACCCCCAGCCAACTCGACGCCTTCACCCGCTGACATGCAGACCTTGACACGCCCCGCTATCCCTATACATTATTCCGCTCGCACCACCGAAGAGTGACCGCGACCGACAACCGAATAAATCCCGGGGCCATAGTGAAATGGGATCACGCGACCATGGCATGGTTGAATTTGGGGTTCAAATCCCCATGGCTCCACTGAGCGGGACGAGTTTTACGTCCCTTAGCAAATCGAACGGTTTTCTTGGGATAAACTCAAGATTTCCGGAGTTCAATCGCACGGTTTTGGGCGTGATGCCCAGAATCGTGCGTTTTGCGTTGTCGCTGGCCGTATCCCATTTCTCCGGCAGGGTTTGCGAAGGTTTAAACGCTTTGGTGAGCTCCTCGCACGCCGTGCTCCTGCCGTTTGGTGGCGGTCTCGGCGATGGCGCGGTTTAAGCTGACGAAAGCAACTTTATCCGCTCGAGGAAGTTTGCTGCGAGGTTCAAGCTTTGGCGATTACTTCTCCAGCACCTTCAAGAGTTCGGCGAAGTCAACCGGCTTCACGAAGTGCGCGTCGAAGCCGGCTTCTGTGGTTTTTTGGCGGTCTTCATGCTGTCCCCATCCCGTCAATGCAATCAGCCGGACGGTTTTGTCCGATGCCTGCTCGCGGATGCGACGGCAGGCCTCGTAGCCGTTGAGGCCCGGCAGGCCGATGTCCAGCAGCACCACGTCGGGGCGGAACGTGGTGGCGGCTTCGACGGCTTCCAAGCCGTCGTAGGCGGTGTGCGTAGTATGGCCGTCGTATTTCAATAACATCGCCATCGAATTGGCGGAATCTCGATTATCGTCCACC